>Juniper_p1__coassemble_197_pt1 | contig 49330 bp, 47 predicted proteins | sample Juniper_p1__metabat2_low_PE_029 | metagenome-assembled genome bin Juniper_p1 | reverse complement strand
GCGACAATGCAGTGATAGCTGCCGGTGCTGTAGTTACCAAGGATGTGGAACCCGGCACTATAGTAGGCGGTGTGCCTGCCCGTTTCATAAAGAAACTGTAGGATTTTTCTAGATTCTTCGTTTATGATTATCAGATTCTTCGACGCAGAAACCGTAACACGTTCGTGTAACGGGTGGAACACGCTCGTGTCACGCGCGGAACACGAACGTGACGCGGGCGTAACACGTACGTGTCACGCTTTCTGTGAACCGTCTTTTCGGGATATTTAAACAATCATTTTCCCATATGTTTCAAAAAAAACAAACCAATATGAAAAGAAACCTGATTTTAATTATTCAAATTCTAATAATAAGTGTTATGACAAATCTAAATGCGCAAGACAAAAAGACTTTCGCTCCAAGCGATAAAGTAGTGACAGAACGTGTTTCGTTCAAGAATCGTTTCGGCATCACGCTTGTGGCCGACTTGTATCGTCCGAAAAATGCTGAGGCTCCGCTACCGGCATTGGCTGTTAGCGGTCCTTTCGGTGCAGTAAAAGAACAATCGTCCGGACTATACGCCCAGACTATGGCCGAACGAGGATTTCTGACAATAGCTTTCGACCCGTCTTTCACCGGCGAGAGTAGTGGAGAACCTCGATATGTTGCATCTCCGGATATCAACACCGAAGATTTCAGTGCAGCAGTAGACTATCTGATTACACGTCCGGATGTGGATTCTGCCAAGATTGGAATAATCGGCATATGCGGTTGGGGCGGATTTGCTCTGAATGCAGCAGCCATAGACACCCGTATCAAGGCTACTGTGGCTGTGACCATGTATGACATGAGTCGTGTCACTGCAAACGGATATTTCGACTCAATGGACGAAGATGCACGCTATGAGCTTCGCCGAAAACTTAACGAGCAGCGCACCATCGACGCGAAGAACGGAACATATGCCCTTGCAGGTGGAGTGATTGACCCTCTGCCGGAAGATGCGCCGCAGTTCGTAAAAGACTATTATGCTTACTATAAGACTCCGCGCGGCTATCATCCGCGTTCGCTGAACTCAAATAACGGATGGAACGTGACTTCCTCTCTTTCATTTATCAACACTCCGCTACTGACATACAGCAGCGAGATAAGAAGTGCCGTCCTGTTGGTACACGGCGAGAAAGCCCATTCGCGCTATTTCTCAGAAGATGCTTTCAAGAAACTCAAGGGCGACAATAAAGAACTGCTCATAGTTCCTGGTGCAAGCCATGTGGATTTGTACGACAATGTAGCCGGAGTGATTCCTTACGACAGGATTGAGAAGTTTATTCGCGAGAATATGAAATGATAGTGTATAAAGAAACAGACTTGCTTCGAGAATGAAGTCAAGTCTGTTTCTTAAGTGCTAATTAAATCACGAAAGAAACAGCCTTCTCTGTATCTGTAATTCTGTTATTTCCACTCCTTTTTCTTCCTTACGAAAAACATCCAGCGAAGTATGGATGCCGGGACAGTATGACTGAATGAGTTTACTTCGTCTGCACGTTCATCTATGTTCTCCAAAAGAGGTTCAGCGTCTTTCTCTGTTATTATTCCGTTGTTTATCATCTGTCTTACGGTACGCTTTTCATTGCTTAGCAGCATACGGATAGACTTAAGCGTAAGAGCATGTCCGTAAGCTTTCGGGAATTCATCAGCAAGGGTGTTTATTACTACGTCCATGCGCGAGATGTTGTTTCCAATTTCCGACTTCAATGTACCTAATACGGCCTTTTGACTGTCGTCCAAAAGATTGGAGGCTTTAAGCTCGTCTATAAGTTTCAGGTCTTCTTTCTGAAGAATGATGAAACCTCTTCCCAAATCATACACCACAGTGATACGCTCACGGAAGTAGAAACTTATCCAGTTGTTTATAACAGGAGTTTTTCTGAGTGCGTTTATGCTATTGCTCCGTTCGCAGAATTTGAATATTGAGTTTCTGAAGTCAAGTGTGTATTTACCATCATGGTCATACAGTTCGTCGAGCGAGTTCATAAGTCGTCGGAAAGCTGTTTCCGAGATTATACCTTCTTCGTAGATGGCTTTGCAGGTAGCTTTTTCACGGTCGAGAACCTTCAGACGTATTTCGGAGATAACATCCTTTTCTTTTGAATCTACCATTGGGATTTTAGGAGCTTCAGCCATATAGTGTTGCACTTTCTTCCAGTTAGCACCGGTCAGATGATCTTTCGATTTCAGTTTCTCCAGATATTTCTCCGAATTTTCTCTGATATGTTTCTGTATGTTGTATTCTAATTCTACCCTTGCTGAAGGAACATTAATAAGTCCCATCTTGTTAAGCAACCAGCGCATTGTCGTAGCATTTATGCAAAGGGTAAGTGTTACGATTCCGGCTGTGAAGAAAAGGATCTGATTTCTGATGTCTTCCGGTATGGCTTCAGTGTACGAAACCATCAGCGCCAGAGTTATGGCAAGTGCACCACGCAAACCTCCCCATGTGAGTATCACAGATTCACGTTTTGTTAGTCCGTAGCCCATTCTTTTCATCACCGGATAGAGCATGGAAATCATGGCGTAACGGAACAGATTGAGGAAGATGTATATCAGTATAAGCACTCCGAATGCGCTCCATGAGAAAGTGACTTTTTCGGAAATCACTATACCTACGATGATGAAAATAAGAGTGTTCGCTATATAAGTGGCAAGCTCCCAGAAATGTTCCATGAAGTTGTTTACCTGTGGTTTCAGGCGAGGTTTACCAACGTATGTCACTGTAAGTCCGAATGCCACGAGAGCTATTACTCCCGATACTCCAAGATAGAATTGCGACACTATAAAGGCGACGTATGCCGAAAGTATGATAACACTGTTCTGTATCATTTCTTCCGAGTTTATTCGGGTAATAAACCATATAACGAGGCGTGCAAGGAAATATCCGAGTATGGTACTTATGCTTATCACCTTGATAAATTCCATTATAGGAGAACTCTCCGAACCTCCTGTAGCCGCATATACTCCGAAGAATAGCATAAAGCATACGATACCGGTTCCGTCATTCAGCAGAGATTCTGCATCAACCAATGTGGAGAATCGTTTACTGGTTTTCAGTTCGTGAAGCAGTGCGACTACGGCCACAGGGTCAGTGGCGCTTATCAATGCTCCGAACATAAGAGCGAATGCCCATGTCCAGTTTTCATATCCGGGGATTGTCAGTCCGATACCTACCATGAGCACTCCTGTAAGAATCATGCAGATGACAAGTCCCGGTGCGGCAAGCAGTGTGGCATTTGCCAGTGTTTTCTTGAAGATATGCATGTTCAACTCATATGCGGCATCGAATATCAATATAGGCAGAAACAGATATAGGATAAGGTCCGGATTGATATTTGCAACACTGTCTACTGCCTCAGTTATCTGTGGAAGTGAATGGAACACTCCGGAACGGTTTAATACCCCCACAAGGAGTCCGATACCGAACAGTCCTACTGTATAAGGGAAACGACTGTGTTTTAATAGAGATTTAAGTAATGCTCCTATTACAAGTCCTGTGATAGTGAGCAGCAAAGGTTGCAGAAATGCAAATTCTTCCATGGTAAGGTTTATTAATTGTTACAATAATTATGGTAATGAAACAAAAATAGTAAATTAAGACTACATATATATAATGTTGACAAGAAAAAAAGTAACAAAATATATGTAAATTACTACCTCTCTGTTACGATAATGTAAAACGAATGTATTAAAAATCGTTTCTATAGTTGTGTACGTTTGCTTCAATGGACTATTTTTATGAAAAAATCATCTGAAAGCCATTGTTTAATTTTAATAATCGTATATTTGTTCCGCAAAACGAACTGTTCATTATGAAAGTGTCAAAGTATTCAAATTTTTCAGACGAGCAATTATTCAATCTTATAGAAGGCGGAGACAAGATGGCTTTCACCGAGGCGTACAATAAATATCACCGTTTGCTCTATTCCTTGTCCTACCGTTATCTCATGGATAGGGAAAAAGCGGAGGAAGCAGTGCAATATGTTTTTGTACGTCTGTGGGAATACCGTTCGGATTTGAATATCGGTATAAGTCTGAAAAACTACTTGTTTACGATGACAAAGAATTATGTATTGAACGTAATCCGAAATGAAAATACTGCGATAGAAAAACAATATGAATTAGCACAAAGAACGTCTGAGTTTGAAGATGATTTTGTAGAGAAACTGGAAAAAAGGGAGAGAATGGATATTTTCTATAAGGCATTGGATAAATTGCCCGAACAGAAACGCGCGATATGTCTTCTGAAAGTACGCGAAGAATTGTCTAATAAGGAAATTGCCGAACGTATGAACCTGTCGGTAAATACCATAAAGACACATTACTCGGAATCATTGAAACTATTGAGAATGTATCTCAAAAAAATGTTAATGATTATACTTTTCCTTATACTTTTAGGCGTTATGGGTGTCTAATCAGATAATAGAGAATATAGAATATGAACAGACCAAGTGATAATAAAATAGAAAAAGTGTTGGCAGGATTAGCCACTCCGGAGGAAGCGAGAGAGGTGGCAAAGTGGTTTGCTACGGATGAAGGCTCGGCATACATATCGAATAATTTTGATGCCGACATCAATTCCATACCACTTGAGGATGCCGATTTGCTGATAGACCATAGTGTTCCGTCCGAGAAGATGTTTCAGAAAATAAACGCACGCATCAGAAGTAAATTAATCAGGCGTTGGACATTCCGTGCCGCAGCTGTTCTTCTGCCGTTGGTGCTTATATTAGGATTATACCTTCATCTTAACACCCGTGTGGATATATTTGGCGCAGGCGAATATGCAGAAATATACGTTCCTAAAGGCGAACGTACGCAAATGATGTTTCAGGACGGTACAAAAGTGTATATAAATTCAGACTCATATATGCGTTATCCGCGTAAGTTTGGTATTTCTGAACGTACGGTAGAATTGAAGGGTGAGGCATACTTTGTGGTGGCAAAAAACAAGAACCGTCCGTTTGTGGTAAATCTCAATGGTCCGTCAATCCGTGTACTTGGAACTTCGTTCAATGTTGAGGCCTATCCAGAAAATGACGATATAAAGGTAAATCTTGATGAGGGAAGAATAAATCTAAAACTGCTCTCCGATGTAGAAGTTCCTGTATCTCCAGGCGAGTGTGTGGTATATAATAAGAATACAAAGTCTTATCGGGTTAATAGAAATACCGACACCGGCGCATCTTCTGTATGGAAAAGCAATGTCATCTCGTTTAAGGATACTCCTTTAGATGAAGTGTTTTCCCGTCTCGGCCGTTGGTATAATGTAGATTTTGAAGTGGAAGATGACATACCTTCAGATTTGCATATAACACTTGTTTCCCGACATACTCTGATAGAGAAGGTACTGGAAGATTTGGTAAAAATCTCTCCTCTGTCTTTCAGATATGATGAACAGTCGGCAAAGGTGTATGTATCTTTGAAAAAATGAATTATTTAAGAAAAAAGTTGCCTTGACAAATAGACGTATTTCTGATGTCATAGGCAACTTTTATTTTTTTATACCGTTATAATACGGTTATGCAGTCTTTTGATAGGGATGGAAATACAACCAGCCCTTTCTCATTTGGCTTTTTGAGCCTTTTTCTTGTCTTGGTGATTGAAGTAAATTACACCTGCGATTGCTACAATTGTAACAAAAACTGAAACTACGATTGCACCCATAATTAACTTTCTTTTTTTTCTGTGTTACCAATTAGCCAAAGTCCGGCTCCCAATGTTGATGCCGAAGCAACAACAACACATGCCACAATCAGCGGATTATTCATATTTCCAAAGGTTGAAGACAGTAAAAGTGCCGTAACCATATATTTGGCTATATCCATTAACCATTTGCCAAATTCTTTTTTCATAAGCCAATAAAAAAACTTCTGTGGTTTCGTACTGTACAAATATAGCGTTTTTGGTTGTATTATGCATGTAAACAGTGAAAAAATGGTGTTTTATCAAGCGTTTTCTTATAATAACTGATTTTTTTGTAAATGTAATTGCTTGATTTTTAGACTTGTCATACTTTTTTTAGTACTCTGATGAAAAAAACTTCATATTTCTCTCACCCATTTTCTGTTTTCGTGTGTCAACTAAAAAAACAAATTACTATTTTTATTAATTAAATTCTAATGTATGAGAATCAGATTTCTATTAGCATTATTATGCTTTAGTCTGGCTTCCGGCTATTCAGCCTTTGCCCAGAAGGTGACAATCAATCTACAGAATGTCAAGTTAGAGAAAGTGTTCGATGCCATCACTAAGCAGACAGGCTTGAGTGTGGCATACAGTCGTCCTACGGTCAATCCTGACCAGAACGTCAGTATCAGTGCTACAAATGAAGAATTGAGCGAAGTCTTGAAACGTCTGTTTGCAGGTACAAACGTCGCTTTTGAGATTGGTGAGGAAAAGATTTATCTTAAGGATGTTAAGTCTTCTTCAAAAGAAAACAAACCTTCAAAGACAAAAACTGTATCCGGAGTAATAGTCGATACTAATGGCGAGCCTGTAATCGGTGCAAGCGTATTGGTGAAAGGAACAAACAACGGAACGATAACAGACCTTGACGGTAAGTTTACGGTAAACGATGTTCCAGAGAATTCTACTCTTGATATATCCTATATCGGTTATAAGACACTGACATTGAAAGCTACTGACAAGAATCTGGCACGTCTTGTTCTGCATGAGGATACGGAAGTGCTGGATGAGGTGGTTGTTGTGGGATATGGTGTTCAGAGGAAACGCGATGTTTCAACAGCGGTTTCATCGGTAAAGGCTGAAGCATTAGCAAATAATCCGGCTTCTGATTTTCGTCAGGCTCTTGTTGGAAAGATGCCTGGTGTGCAGGTAACTACTCCAAGTGGTGATCCTGAAGGTAGTGTCAGTATTAGGGTTCGAGGTATTAGTACTGTAAATGCAGGTAGTGATCCTTTATATATAATTGATGGTGTTCCAATGGAACGAGGTTTTGCTAATTTAAACTCTAATGATATTGAATCTATTGAAGTTTTAAAAGATGCTTCAGCAGCTGCAATATATGGTAGCCGTGGTTCAAATGGTGTTGTTTTGATAACAACTAAAAAAGGAACATCAGAGAAGCTTACAGTTCAGTATGATGGGTATTATGGTATTCAGAATGTTTCAAAGAAACTTCCTATGATGAATGCTTATCAGTTTGCTGAGTTTGCGAGAGATGGACATAATAGTGCATATTTAGCCGAAGTTCCAAATGCTTCTCCTGACGATCCCAATAGTGTTAGACCAAAATCTTACCATCAGATTCCTACAGAACTTTTTCCATACTTGGAGGGGCAGCCGGGTTTGACTGACACTGATTGGCAAGATGCTATATTCCGTACGGCAGGTACAACAGGTCATAATATATCATTGTCTGGTAAGACTAATAGTGTGAATTATTTTGTATCGGGTAACTATATGAGCAAAGAAGGAATTATAATCAACTCCGACTTTAAAAAGTATAGTATGCGTATGAATTTAGACGGTAAATACAAACGGTTAAAGTTTGGGGTGAATTTTGCTCCTTCTTATTCAACATCCAATAGTGTTGATGCTTCAGGATCTGGTGGTATAGTACAATCAGCATTGATGATGCCTCCGGTTTGGCCTGTATATAATGAAGATGGTTCGTATAATTATCAGGGAAACGGTTACTGGCGTATTGGTACAGATTATCAACATAATGAAGTTTTGAATCCTGTGGCAATGGCGAACTTGCAATCTAATGTTACTGACAGAATGTCTATAATAGGTAAAGTATTTGCGGAGTTGGAACTTTATAAAGGATTGACATATAAGATATCATTTGGTGGTGATTATTATGGTGCTCATAATGATAAATATCGTAGGTCAGAGTTACCTTTTAAAGGTAAAAATTATTATGATATGCCTTCCAATCCGGAAGGATATAGTTCCTCAAATTTCTATTTTAATTGGTTGATTGAAAACCAGTTGACGTATAATACGACTATTAATCAAAGACATAATTTGACTGCTATTTTGGTTCAGTCTGCTCAAAAGGAAACTTTTAAAAGCAATAATGTGACAGCAACAGATTATCCTAATGACTATATTCAGACTATATCTGGAGGAACAGTGACCAAAGGTAATTCTGGAAAATCACAATGGTCTATAGCTTCTTATCTGGCACGTGTACAGTATAGTTTTTCTGGAAAATATATGTTTTCAGGTGCTATTCGTACAGATGGTTCATCTCGTTTTGGTAAAAATAACAGATGGGGTTATTTCCCTTCTGCATCTGCAGCATGGCGAGTTACTGAGGAGGATTTTTTTAAAGAACAATCAGTTTTATCTTTTATTAATGATTTAAAATTACGTGTAAGTTATGGAGTTACAGGTAATTTCCAGATAGGTAATTATGAGCATTTAGCTACAATGTCTCTTGATAATTATATAATAGGAACAGGTCAGGGAGCGTTGTCTTATGGTTATAAACCGGATAATATAGAAAGGGATGATCTAAGTTGGGAAAAAAATAAGATGGTTAATGCCGGTGTTGATGTTCAGATGTTTAATGGCTTATTAGGGTTTACTGTAGATTATTATAATACAAATACTTCTGATATGCTGTTGAGTGTTCCAGTTCCATTGGTGTCGGGTTACAGTACCTCTTTGATGAATATTGGAAAAGTTAATAACCGTGGATGGGAAATAGGATTGAATTCACAGAAGCATATATCAGATGATTTTGGATATTCGTTTAATGCAAACTGGTCTAAAAATATAAATGAAGTGAAAGCTCTTGGACCTGGTGATGCTCCTATAATAAAGCCTGGAAGTGTTGAACACGCATATTATATTACAGAAGTAGGAAAGCCTATTGGTAACTATTATCTGTTGGTTCAGGATGGTATTTTTGAGACAGAGGAAGATTTGAAGAAATATCCTCATTTTGAGAATACGAAAGTAGGTGATTTCCGTTTTGTAGATGTGGATGGCGACGGTGTATTGGATTTGGATAAGGATCGCACTGTTTGCGGAAATTATATGCCAAAATTTACATACGGATTTGGTGGAAAATTGTGGTATAAAGGATTTGATTTTGATATTAATTTCCAAGGTGTATTTGGAAATAAAATATTGAATCTGAATCGTAGATATATTGATAATCTTGAGGGTAATACAAACGGAACAACAATAGCATTGGACCGTTGGCAGAGTGAAGAACAGCCTGGAAATGGTCAGGTGAATAAGGCAAACAGAAAACAGACAGGTTATAACGGAAGAACTTCTACTTGGCATTTGGAAGATGGATCATATTTGCGTTTGCAGAATGTATCATTTGGATATACATTGCCTAAAAAATGGACAAATCGCTTTTATGTGGAGAGACTTAGACTGTATGTATCAGGACAGAACTTGGCAACATTTACAAAATATAGCGGATATAATCCAGAGGTTAATGCTCGTCCGGGTAATTCTCTTACCCCGGGTGAAGATTACGGAACTTATCCTCTTGCTCGTACATTTATGTTTGGTATCAATGTAACATTATAAAAAGACTTATTATGAAAAGATATAATTATATATTTATTCTGGCGGCTTCGCTTTCATTAATTTCATGCTCTGACAGCTTTTTTGACTTGGAGCCTTCTAACAGTGTTGTTACTGATAAAGTTTATCAAAGTGCAAGTGATTTCAATGTCGCTGTTATTGGTTGTTATTCAAAACTACAGACGCAGGTTAATTTTTATATGGAATGTTGCGAGTACAGGAGTGATAACTTAAATCTAAGTGCTCCTACTGCCGGTACTCAGGACAGGTATGATATAGATCACTTCATGGAAAAACCATCGAATGGCATTTTAGATAGTTATTGGGCTAATTTCAACAATAACGTATATCGTTGTAACATGATTTTGGATCGTATAGATGCTGCAAACTTTGATGAGAAACTTAAAAAACAATATAAGGGTGAAGCTATGTTTATACGTGCATTGAATTATTTCAATATGTATAGAATCTGGGGTGGTGTGCCTGTGACTAAGAAAGTTGTTACAGTGGATGAAGCCATGAAAATATCACGTGCTACAGATGAGCAAATGTTGGATTTTTTAGGAGGTGATTTGAAAACTATTGTTGAAGAAAATATGTTGCCTGAGTCGTATTCTGGGGAAGATTTGGGGCGTGCAACTTCCGGTGCAGCTATGGCTTTGCTTGGTAAAGTGTATCTGACTTTCCATGAATGGGATTTGGCAAGTGATGTGTTGTCACAGTTGATAGGTAAGTATGAACTTATAAAGCCAGTTTCAAAAGTTTTTGATGTTGAAAACAAGATGAATAAGGAAATTATCTTTGCAATTCGTTTCAATAAAGAAGTAGAGGGTGAAGGTCATGGTTATTGGTATAGTATAACCAATCTAACAGACGATTCAAATCAGTCTGAGTCATTGGTAAATTCTTATGCAACAAATGATGATAGAAAAAACTTGATTACTTATGTTAATGCAGCTGCCAATGTTTGTCTGATGAATAAGTTCTTTGATGTAAAAAGTGACACTTACAATGTGGTGGGTAATGACCAAATACTATTAAGATATGCTGATGTATTATTGATGTATGCTGAGGCATTAAATGAAATTGGTTATGATGCTTCCGAAGGTTCTGTGGCATTGAAACAATTAAATGATGTAAGAGAACGTGCAGGCTTGGGAAAACTTTCCAATGTAGAACTTCCTGATCAGTCTTCGTTTAGGAGGGCTATACTTGATGAGCGTCAACGCGAGTTCCCTTACGAAGGACATAGGTGGTATGATTTGGTTCGTATGGGATACGCTAAAGAAATTATGAAAAATGAGGGCTTTGATATTCAGGATTATCAATTATTATTCCCTATTCCGCATAATGAAATAGAGAAAATAGGGAACACTGAAATCCTATGGCAAAACCCCGGTTACGGAAATAATTAATTTATAGGAGAAGATTATTATGAAAAAAATATTATATGGTATTTGCATGATGGTTACATTATTGACTTTGTCATGCGAAGATAAATTGCCTCAAGCAAGTTGGGACTTAAATGAAATCACAAATTTGTCTGCAACACCACAGGATGAATCTGTCGTTTTGAGTTGGGATGCTTCTTCAGAGGCTTTAAATGATGGTTATTATATTTCATGGACACCATCTACTACAAGTGTAGAAGGTGGGGAAATTACTACTGATAAGAATTCAATAACTATAGAGAATTTGGTTAACAAGGTTTCTTATACATTTTCTGTACAAGCTGTTTATGGTGACAAACGTTCTGGTAAAGTGTCTATAAAGGCAACACCGGTTACTTCAAGAAAAGAGCCTTTGAATTATCAAGTGGTAGCAGGTGATGGAAAAGTTAAATTAATATGGGAAAAACCATCGCAGGATGTAAAAGGGTATAAGATAACAGTTTTGCCTGATAATAAGATTATTGGAATAGATGAAGCGAATGCAGAAACTTATATTGTTTCTGAACTTAATAACGGAACTGAATATACAATATCTTTACAGGCAGTGTATGATAAAGGTGATTCTGATGCCGTGTCCGCAAATGTTACACCTGGAAATATAGAGCCGATAACCGGATTTAAAACATATGTCCTTGCTAATGAGACTATGACATTGTCTTATAATGATATGTATTTCATGGGTGAAGTTAAGTCTGTCAATTGGACTTTTGGAGATAATACCCAAGGACAAGGAAATTCGGTTGAGAAATCTTTTGCAAATGGTGGTGAATATAAAATTAAGATTGAAGTAACATACTCTGATGAAGATGTTGAAGTGGCTGAAAAGACTGTTTATGTAATAGCCAAGAGATGGACAATGAGTAATGGAAATTATGTAAAAGTTTCTAATCCGGTATTCTCAAATGATAATACTACGTTCTATTTACCGACAGCTGATGGTGGAGGAAGTAATGGACTTAATGTATATAATATAGATGGTCAGACATATACATTGTACACTCCATTTAGCGTAAAGACTTATGGAGGTGGTTCGGCTGTAGGACCTGATGATGTTATTTATCAAGGTGCATATGATGGAAAGTTATATGCAATAAATGAAGATGGAACTCAGAAATGGGCATATGATACAAATGCAACAAATAAGAGACTTGAGTGTTTTCCTGCAGTGAACAGTGAAGGAAACGTTGTGTATGTTATTGATGGAGATAATGTACTACATGCTATAAATACGTCTAATGGAAATAATAAATGGTCTCAGAATTTAGAAGGAACAGCAGGAGCTGTTGCGATAGATAAGGATGGTAAAATATATGCAGGAACGCAAAATTATATATATGCATTTGATAATGAAGGTACTCAATTATGGAAAGTTTCAGCGAATGTAACTGAAAGAGGCTCGTTTGCTATTGACGGTACGACATTATATGCTGCACAAAAAGGTGGTGCGGGGCTTGTAGCTATAAATGCTGGTGATGGAAGTGTAAAATGGACCGTTCCTGCAAATGGTGATTCTTACTTTCCTGTTGTAGATAAGGAAGGGGCTGTTTACTTTGTTGACAAAGGTGGTAAGTCTCTTTATGCAGTTAACTCACAAGGTATTTTAGAATGGAGAATAGAAGCAACAGCCGGACTTAATTATTGTTGTCCTGTTATAGATGAGAATGGTATTATATATTTCGGAGCAATGGACGGAATTATACATGCCGTAGATACATCTACAGGTGAAGAAATTTGGAGAATTACAACAAATGACTCAGGTAATAATGCAAAAATTATGGCTGGTATGACAGTCGGTCCAGACAAGAATTTGTATGTAGGTTATATTGGAGGTAATGTAGTTGCTATACCGGTATTTGCAGGTCCTGAAACTTCAACATGGAGTTGTAGAGGTGGTAATATACACGGAACTAACCAGTATTAATAAAATCATGCTGTTTAAACGGTGTTTAAATGGTTTTTAAATACTGTTTAAACAGCATCAAAATTTATGTAAAATGAAAGCACACTTAATTTTAATATCCTTTTTTATTCTATCTTCTAATCTTTTTTCGCAAGATTTTAAGTATAATATCGGAACAACATCTGCTTTATGGAAGAAGCCAAAAGTTGAAGATTTTAAACATGCAAAAAAGCAAGGAATAGATTTTATAGAAGTAGCCTTTAATCAATGTTATCGAGGAGTTCCTGCTGATGAAGTAAATCAACGTATTCAGGAAATGAAACTGAAAGTTGACAGTGCAGGTATAAATGTCTGGTCAATACATCTTCCTTTTTCGAGAACACTTGATATTTCCGTATTAAACGATTCTTTGCGTAAGGAAAATGTTAAGTTTATGGCAGAAATGATAGAGCAGGCTGCTGTTTTCAATCCGCAAAGATTAGTCCTTCATCCAAGTTCGGAGCCTATATCAGATGAAGAAAGGAATGAGCGTTTGAAGAATGCCAAGGAATCAATCAAATACCTTAAAGAATGTGCGGATAGCCTTAAACTTCAGCTTTGTATAGAGAATTTGCCTCGTACTTGCCTTGGAAACACACCAGAGGAATTGTTGTATATAATTAAAGATATACCGGGTTTGAAGGTTTGTTTTGATACAAATCATTACTTTGGTGGAACGACTCAACATTTTATAGATGTTCTGGGTGGTTATATAGGTACAATACACGCTTCTGATTTTGATTTTAAGAATGAATGCCATTGGTTACCGACACAAGGAAATATTGATTGGAAAGAATTGGTATTGTCATTACGAAAAGTCGGTTATAACGGTGTGTTCATGTATGAGGCGACAAAAGATAGATTAGCAAATAATAAACGTTTGACTCCGGAACAGATAAAAACAAGTTTTGATAATATTCGTAGTCAGGTTGTAAAATAAAAATATAAAATGAGAAGATTATCGTTCTTTAATCCTTTATTATTATTAGTGTTATTTCTTTTCTCTTGTAGTAAAGAAACAAAAGAGGAAATAGAAAAACCTTCAGAGGAATTGACCGTTCAGCAAAGAGATGGAAAGGAGTTGGCAGAGTTATTATGGACTACTTCTCCTTTACAAGAACAGCCTCTTGACGAAAACAGAACATTGGCTTTTGAAAGAATACAGGAATACGCAGACAAGTGTACGTCAGATTATTTCGAGAGTTATCTTAAAAGTATTGATTTAACTTCTGAAAATCAGGAAAAATACGATGTATTGCTTTATTATTATAGATATGCATTTGACAGGATTCTTAATGATATTAAAGATGAACAGGTAGAGGATGGAACAGCGCATATATGGATGTTGTATAATATGGGATATGTGGTAAAAACTCCTTCATGTTGTTTCGCAATTGACATTATGCACAGATGGGCAGAGAAGTTGGCCCCTTATTTGGATTTTCTTTGTCTTACGCATAATCATCAGGATCATTATGATACTAAGCTGATAGAGGCTATGTTGGCAGAAGGAAAACCTGTGATTTCTAATTTTATAGAGGAAAGTAAAGAATATTATTCTAAAAAATCTTCTAATTATACAATAGGTAAAGTTTCTATACATACGTCTATAACAGATCATAATAATTCTGGATTATCGAATTTTGTAACAGTATATTCAATTGATTGTGGAAGTGACAGTGGTAATCTCACAATCATGCATACAGGAGATTCAAACTATAAACCTTCACAGTTTACTAATATTCTCAATAGAGTTAATATATTGATACCACGATATGCCCCTAATGCATTGACTGAAAATTATATAATTGGTGATGGAAAAGGACAATTAATTCCTGATTATGTTCTGTTATCTCATATTCTGGAACTTGCACATGCAGATGTGGAAAATTCGAGATGGAGTTTGCCGATGGCTTTGGAAAGGGCTTCACAAATTAATTGCAAACAGACCTACGTTCCAATGTGGGGAGAAAAATTAATATGGAAAAATAATAAATTAAATTAATCATTATGAGGAAAATAATATTTGTAATAACTTGGTTGATAGCATCTTTAGGATGTAATGCTCAACAAAATGTAAATAGCATCTTAAGAAATTTAGAAAAACCTGCTTCTAATAATGTTTTAGTCGTTTCTCACCGTGCAGATTGGCGTAATGCTCCTGAGAATTCTCTACAAGCTATTCAGAATTGTATTGATATGGGGGTAGATATGGTAGAAATAGATTTGAATAAAACTAAGGATGGTCAATTAATAGTTATGCATGACAGAACATTAAATAGAACCACAAATGGAAAAGGATTAGCAAGTGATTATACTTTGGATGAAATAAAAAGAATGACTTTAAAAAATGGTGCTGGATGTAAAACTCGCCATAAAGTTCCTACATTTGAAGAAGTTATGCTTCTTTGTAAAGGGAAAATAATGGTAAATATCGATAAAGGATATGAGTATTTTAAGGAAGCATACGCTATACTTGAAAAGACAGCTACTGTAAACCAGTGTATTATTAAATCTAGTCATCCTTATGGAAAAGTGGTAAAAGAAAATGGAGATGTTTTGAGAAAGGTGATGTTTATGCCTATAGTACATATTGATAAGGAAGGTTCTGAACAGATTATAGATGACTATATTGCCAATTTGAAGCCTGTGGCATTTGAACTCGTTTTTAAAGATGACTCTCCAGAAGTATTGAGGCTAATAAAAAAAGTTAGAGATAGTGGCGCAAAAATATGGATTAATACTTTGTGGCCGGAACTGTGTGGTGGACATGATGATGACAGAGCCGTGGAACTTAAAGAACCGGAAGAAAGCTGGGGATGGGTTATAAATCAGGGAGCAAAGTTAATTCAGACTGACAGACCTGCGTTATTGCTGGATTATCTTAGGGTCAATAGGTTACATAAATAGATTTAGTCATGTTTAGGTCTATACTGAATTTTTACAAGGTCTCGAAAGCGAGGCCTTGTAGCTTTGCTTCGCCCGAAGAACAGAGAAAGAAGATGACTTATTATAAATGGTCAACGTTTCTCTCGGCTACTTTGGGATATGGAATGTACTATGTGTGCAGGCTGAGTCTTAACGTGGTAAAGAAACCTATTGTGGAAGAAGGGGTGTTTTCCGAAACGGAACTTGGAATAATAGGTTCGGTGCTTTTCTTTACATACGCTATCGGTAAATTTACAAACGGTTTCCTGGCTGACAGAAGTAACATAAACAGATTTATGTCAACCGGGCTTCTTGTTACGGCACTTGTTAATCTTTGTCTGGGATTTGTAAATTCGTTTATACTGTTTGCTGTATTGTGGGGCATAAGCGGATGGTTCCAGTCAATGGGAGCTGCTTCGTGCGTAGTGGGGCTGTCGCGTTGGTTTGATGATAAGGAGCGAGGTTCGTTCTATGGGTTCTGGTCTGCCAGTCACAATATCGGTGAGGCTCTTACATTCATAATCGTTGCTTCGGTTGTTTCTGCCTGGGGATGGAGATATGGTTTCTGGGGTGCCGGTATGGTGGGTATTGTTGGAGCCTTGGTGGTATGGCAATTCTTCCATGATAATCCGCAAAGTAAGGGGCAGCCACTTGTGAATCAGCCGAAAGAGAAGAAGGTGATGACGGAAACGGAGGCTGCCGATTATAACAAGGCACAGAAACAGGTGTTGCTTATGCCGGCAATATGGATTCTGGCATTGTCGAGTGCATTTATGTACATCAGCCGTTATGCCGTAAACAGTTGGGGAGTGTTCTATCTGGAGGCGCAGAAAGGATATAGCACATTGGATGCCAGTTTTATTATCTCCATAAATTCTGTTTGTGGAATAGTAGGTACGGTGTTGTCCGGGTTTGTTTCAGACAAGCTGTTTGGCGGTAGGAGAAATGCTCCGGCACTGATATTCGGTTTGCTCAATGTGGTGGCTTTGTGCCTGTTCCTGCTTGTTCCGGGTACACATCTGTGGATTGATGCCTTGGCTATGGTTCTGTTCGGATTGAGTATCGGTGTATTGCTTTGCTTCCTTGGTGGATTGATGGCTGTTGATATTGCACCGAGAAATGCTTCTGGTGCTGCTTTGGGCGTTGTAGGTATTGCGAGCTATGTAGGTGCAGGTGTACAGGACGTTATGAGTGGTGTGTTGATAGAAGGTCATAAGTCGGTGGTGAATGGTGTTGAGGTTTATGACTTTACTGCAATCAACTGGTTCTGGATAGGTGCGGCTGTGTTGTCTGTACTTTGTGCCTTGATGGTTTGGAATGCAAAGACACCTAAGGAATAATTTATTTGAAGAGGTTAGAGAAGTTATTCAGCCGGAAGTTAAAGCAGAATACTTCTCTGACTTCTCTAACTTCATTACCTTCACTAACTTCTATATCTTTATATAAATGAAAAACATATATTTGATAATGCTTCTTATGGTTTCGTCTGTAGCTCATGTCTATGCCAATAAAGGCAAGGGAGATGCGGTTATTACGATATTCTCTGATTTTCATTCCGGATTTGGTTCTTCAAATAATGACAGAGGATTCGGACTGGAAAGGGCATATATAGGATATGGATATAAACTGCCACATAATCTGGAGATAAAGGCTGTGATGGATTTCGGTATGTCGGATGATGTAAACGACAGTCATAGGATAGGTTTCATAAAGAATGCTTTCTTGAGATGGAAGACTGGAGGGCTTACTCTTAGTGGTGGAATGATATCTACTACACAATTCAAATTTCAGGAATCGTTCTGGGGGAAAAGGTACGTGATGAAATCTTTTCAGGATGAATATGGATTTGGTAGCAGTGCCGATCTTGCCGTTTCGGCGGAATATAAGATTAATGAATTTATTGCGTTCGATGGAATAGTGGCGAACGGTGAAGGGTATAAACAGGTGCAGGTGGATGACGGGTTGCTTTATGGCGCAGGGCTTACGATAGGGTATCTAAGAGGTTTTGTGCTTAGGGCATATGCTTCTTATAATGAAGCTGCTGATGGTTTGAAAACTGATGAAGGGGTACAGTATAGGGGAGAGGTTAACCTGGCATGTTTTGCCGGTTTTCGGAATGAAATTGTTTCTTTGGGGGCTGAATATAATATGATGATGAATTCAGGCTTTGTGAATGATGCTGACAGAAGCGGGACCTCGGTTTATGCGACTGTAAATCTTAATGATAACATAGGTTTGTATGGCAGATGGGATTATCTTTCATCAAAAGGGTCATGGGATAAAACATCGGATGGAATGGCCGGTATAGCCGGGCTGGAAATAAAGTTTGGAAAGTATGTCAGGCTTTCTCCTAATTTCAGAATATGGAAACCTTCTGATGATTCTGTTGGAAATCAGACATACTTTTATCTGAATGCTTCATTTGCATTGTAGTATGGATGAAAAAACATATGATGATTTCACTTTCACATCCTTCACAAACAGGAATTTCAAATCATTCCCGCAGCAATAGTCTTCGCCTTTGCTCTGTCCGGCTTTCCTGTTCCTGTAAGCGGAAGTTCCGGGATAAGGATGATATGTTTAGGGCGCCAGTATGGTGGAAGATTGTTTATCGCATTGTCCGTATCCATATCGCGTGAAGCAAGCATAACAATCTTTTCGCCAAATTTTGCATCCGGTACGGAGGTTATCATATACGAACCTTCAGGCAGGTAATGACTCAGTTTTTCTTCCACCTGTTCTATCTGTACTTTCACTCCTCCGGTGTTGATGGTATTGTCCTTGCGTCCGAGTATGCGGAACTGTCCTTTGTCGTTGAATTCTACTATATCGTTTGTGATTAAAGTTTCAGGATTTACGGATGGAGCGGAGATGATAAGTGTTCCTTCGTCTGAAAGGCTGAGGGAGACATTGTCGAAGGGTGTGTACCATTCCGAGGCATCGCTGCCGTTCAGTCGGCGGAGTGCGATGTGCGACAGTGTTTCTGTCATTCCGTATGTGCTCCAAACGGCATTAGGGAAAGATTTCAGTTCCTTTGCCATATTCTTGTCTATGCCTCCTCCTCCGATTATGAGGTGGCGGATTTGCATCAGTTTCTTTCTGTCTTCTGGGTACTGTAAGGAGTTGAATACCTGCATCGGTATCATGGCTGCGAAGTCCGGTATTTCCGTTATGTCCTGTATCGGGCGTCCGCATGGAGTAACTACCATAAGGTTGAGGCCTGCTATTATGCTTCGTACAACTACCATTTTTCCGGCTATATAGGGTAGGGGCATACACAGCAAAGCACTGTCGCCTGCCTTTAATCCTAAGAATGATACTGTAAGGCGTGCGCTGTTCATCATTCTTTCTTTCTCTACCCACAGTTCTTTTGGAGTGCCGGTAGAACCGGAAGTGTGAACTTTCAGCAGAGGACTGTCGTTGTACCATTCGGCAAGGAATCCTCCAAGTGAAGCCATGAAACTGTCTTCACCGTATTCTGATGCGAATCGGTCTTTAAGTTGTGATGCTTCTTCGACAGTATAAGTCTTTCCGTTTATGGTGATGTTTTGGTGCATTATCATTTTCATAGACACTCTTCATGTAGTTTTATAATAGATTAGTAATAACTTCAGCCGGAATGTCCAATAGGGAGAAAGCAAACATTTTTTTGCCCAGGTCTTTCATAGAAGCCCCGATATGGTACACTTCCTTATCATCAACTATTAGGAAACGGTCATGGCTGTTTCTATAGGTTCTGATATTAATAGGTGGGTATTGGTTGTTATGCTTGTCAAGGTCAAGTTGCAATTGTTTCGTAATCTTTTGTGTATAGACGGTGGCAGACACACCATGATTACGTTTGCTCAACATAAGCAATACAGATTCGTCCACATAGTTGTCTATCAGAAGAATGGATTTTCGAGCAGATTTGATAATGTCTGTAGCGAACTTATACGCATCAAAAATCTGTCCGTCAAAGAAGATACCTTCAACAGGAGGCAATGAGGTGCGGACAAAGAAGTCTATCTGTTCAGAATGTTCGGCAAGGGTTTTCTCTATCATGGAAAACCTGTCATCTATTCTATGTTCGATGTCATTTAACCGTTGATTGATGGAATATCCTTTCAATAAGTATTCTTTCAAAACTTTATTAGCCCACTGACGGAACTGTGTGCCTCTTTTGCTTTTCACTCGGTAACCTACTGATATAATAACATCAAGATTGTAGTAATCTACCTGATAAGTCTTACCATCAGAGGCAGTGTAGGCAAATTTTGCCCAAACTGAATCTTTTACCAATTCTTCTTCTTTGAATATGTTTCGTATATGCTTTCCTATAACACTTATATCACGCCCAAACAAATTTGACATTTCTTCAATAGAAAGCCAAACTGTCTCATTCTCCAATCTTACTTCCAGCTTTATTGTTTCGTCAGGCTGATATAATATTATTTCTCCTTGCTCCATGATTTACTATGCTTATGTTTCTACAAAATTACGAAAATATATTAAAGAATTTTCATCACCCGTGGCTCAACTTCTGAATACGGAGAATCAGACTGGAACTATAATTGGGGCGGAGGCTTCACCGTATTCTGATGCGAATCGGTCTTTAAGTAGTGATGCTTCTTCGGCAGTATAGGACTTTCCGTTTATGGTGATGCTTTGGTACATTATATTATTGAATTTTGAAATTTGCAGAATTTTTTTCCGCATTAAACCACAGTTTTTCTCCCTTTATATGTAGCGGAGATTCAATATTGTCAGTAAACAGCAGCCCTGTTCCGAGTCCCTGTGGTAAGTTGTGTTCCTGGGTGGCGGTCCATTGTGCAATGGCATTAAGCCCGACGTTGGATTCCAGTGCGGAGGTTATCCAGTAGCCGATGTTTCTTTCCTTTGCCAGCCTTATCCATTCTTCCGAGCCGGCAATTCCGCCATGCAGGGATGGTTTCAGAATGATATATTGTGGACGGATGCTTTCAAGAAGGCGAATCTTTTCGCTTTCGTTGTTTACACCGATAAGTTCTTCGTCGAGAGCTATGGGCAGAGGAGTTGAGGCGCACAATCTTGCCATTTCGTCCCATTGTCCCTGACGTATGGGCTGTTCTATGGAATGAAGGTCGAACTTGCTCAATGCTTCAAGTTTGGACATAGCCTCTGACGGTTTGAAAGCTCCGTTGGCATCAACACGGAGTTCTATTTCTTCCTTGTCGAAATGGCTGCGGATAAATTCAATCAGCTGTAATTCCTTATCGAAATCTATTGCACCTATTTTCAGCTTTATACAGCGGAATCCGGCTTTCATCTTTTCACGAATACGGGCATACATCTCGTCGAAACTACCCATCCAAATAAGTCCGTTGATGGTTATACCCTCTTCTCCACGTGCGAACGGTGTATTCCAGAAAGCAAGGCTGCCGGCTTTAAGATGATAAAAAGCTGTTTCCAGACCGAACAGCATCGATGGATACGATCGAAGACTTTTATAGTCTATCCGGCCTGCTTTTTCTACTTGGAGGCAATGGCATCGCAGCACATCTTCATAGTCAGGAATGTCGTCGCAACTGAGGTTTGGAAGCGGGGCGCACTCGCCTGTTCCTGATTTACCGGTTTCTGTATCTGTGAGTCGGATGTACCATACTTTTCGGGTTGTATATACACCGCGTGAAGTACCGGCCGGCTGTTTGAAGTGAAGTTCGTATGGAAAGATTTCTGATTTTATCATAAAATATATCTTAAAATGGGCTGTATGAGAAAGCGTAACACGTACGTGTTACGCTAAGTGTTACGGCATCTTTGGGAATTTGCCCCAGTCCGGTTTACGTTTTTCGAGGAATGCTTTTCCGCCTTCCTGTGCTTCTTCTGTCATGTAGTACAGCATTGTGGCATCGCCGGCAAGTTCCTGTATACCTGCCTGACCGTCGAGTTCGGCATTCAGACCTGCCTTAATCATGCGGAGTGCAAGCGGGCTGTGCTGCATCATTGTTTCTGCCCATTCCACTACTTCGTCTTCCAAACGGTCGAAAGGAACAACCTTGTTTACGAGTCCCATTTCGAGGGCTTCCTGTGCTGAGTACTGACGGCAGAGGAACCATATCTCACGAGCCTTTTTCTGACCAACCACACGGGCAAGGTATGAAGAACCGAAACCGGCATCGAAGCTACCTACACGTGGACCTGTCTGTCCGAAGATTGCGTTTTCTGATGCTATAGACAAGTCGCAAACTACGTGAAGTACATGTCCGCCACCGATGGCATATCCGTTCACCATTGCTATAACAGGTTTAGGGATAGAGCGAATCTGTTTCTGCACGTCAAGCACGTTGAGGCGTGGCACACCGTCTGTTCCGATATATCCTCCGTGACCTTTCACGTTCATGTCGCCGCCAGAGCAGAATGCCTTGTCGCCGGCACCTGTCAGAACTACTACATTGATATCCTGACATTCGCGGCAGATAAGCAGTGCATCGCTTATCTCAGATGTAGTGGTAGGAGTGAATGCGTTTCTGTATCGCGGACGGTTGATAGTGATTTTCGCTATTCCGTTATAGAAGTCGAAAAGAATATCCTGATATTCCTTTATGGTTTTCCATTCTCTTTTTTCCATGATGTAATTATTTTTTCAGATTATGATAATACTTCTTTAGCAGTTCTATGTCCTTTTCTTTCTCTGTAAATACTTCGAGCAGCATAGGGCGGTTGGTTACAGACGGTTCGAGGAAACGTGCTGTGGCATTGTTCAACTCTTCTTCGTTATGAGCCGACAGATATTCCAGTCCTCGGTCCTCGGCCCATGCCTTTGCCGATGCTGTGTGTGTGGCAGTCACGAAACGGCGTGCATTCTCGTGCAATTCAAGTCCGGGAAGTGCGTGGAAAATCTCTCCACCGCTGTTGTTAAGTAGCAGAATACGGATGTTCGAACCGTAGTTATTGTTCCACAAGGCGTTCATATCATAGAAGAAACTCAGGTCGCCTATGATGATGAAGTTCAGTTTGTCCGATGCTGTGGCATAGCCTATGGCTGTTGACAGTGAGCCTTCTATACCATTCGTTCCTCTGTTTGAGAGAATCTCTACATCCTGTGGCACATCGAAAAGCTGTGCGTATCTCACAGCCGAACTGTTGGCAAGATGCAACGAGCATGGTGCAGGAAGTCCGGTTATAACCTTTCCTATGGCGCTCATCTCTGAGTATTCGAATTCTGCCTGAGGTATAGCTTTCGACAGGGCTTCCCACTGGCGCGGATATTCCGGAGTGCGGTTCTCCATACGTGATGAAATCTTTTCGAGGAACTCGAACGGATTCATCTCTATTATAGTAGTCAGAGAGCCGTAGAGGTCCATCACTTCACCGTCGGCCGATACATGCCAGTGTTCTACAGGTGGATGGCGGCGAAGGAATTTCTTCAGACGCTTTGATATGATATGTCCTCCGTATGTGATGAGCAGTTCCGGACGCATCTTTTTCTGTGCTTCAAAGTCCATCGAGCAGAGAAGCGGTTCAATGTTCTTGATAGGCAGTCCCGGTATTGTGCGGTTGCTTATATTCTCGGAGAACCATGCGAAGTGCTTGTAAAGCGATTTGGTATATTTTTTGTCGAACAGATAAATCAGGTTCATCTGTCCCACTACCATCATCCGTCGCTGGTATTTGTTCAGACGTTCGATAAGCGGTTCGTAGTCCTTGTCGTAAACGCTAAGTCCCTGATAGCGGGTGATGACTCTTGCATTTGGGAGTTCGTTTACCGGAAGCAGGAAGAAAGGGTCGCTTACAGGCACGTTGATATGAACAGGACCTTTCCCGTGATGGTTAAGTTCGAGAAGAGCCTCGTTGATCAGGCGGTTGCAGTACCATTCGTCCTCGTCGGTATTTACTTCAGGAAGGTTCACGGATTTCTTTACAAGATTTCCGAAAACTCCCGGCTGAGGCAATGTCTGTCCGTCCATCTGACCTATCCATGCAGCAGGGCGGTCGGCAGAGATTACCACAAGCGGTACTTGCTGATAGAATGCCTCGGCTACAGCCGGATGAAGATTCAGCAGGGCAGTACCCGAAGTACAACAGATGGCTGCCGGGCTTCCTCCGTGGAGGGCAAGTCCGAGCGCAAAGAATCCTGCACTGCGTTCGTCGGTTACGGGATAACATGTGAATTCCGGTATATTGGCAAGTGTCTGCACAATAGGTATGTTGCGGCTACCGGGGCAAAGTACTATCTTCCTTATCCCATGTGCTTTAAGCAGGACAGCCAGTTGTAGTATGCTTTTTTTGTCGGTGTACACTTCGGTAATTAAGAATTAAGAATTAAAAATTAAGAATTTTCCAAACATTTACGCATGGTCTTCATCTTATGCTGTGTTTCTTCCCATTCCGAGTTGGCATCTGATGAAGGAAGAATACCTCCTCCGGCGTATAAAGTTGCGTAATTGCCGTTTACGTTCAGACAGCGAAGATTTACATAAAGCGTGGTATGTCCGTCCGGGTCGAGCCATCCTATTATGCCGGAATAGTATTTCCTGTCATAACCTTCGTTTTCGATGATGAAATCGTACGTCTTGTTCTTTGGAAGTCCGCAAACGGCGGGAGTTGGATGCAGGGCATCAAGCAGATTGCCAAGTTCGGAAGTCTTTTTCAGTCCGAACTGGAAGTCGGTTCTCAGGTGTACCAGTTGTCCGGCACGTGCCGTATATGGCCCTTTGACGGAAATCTTGCTGCTGAATTTCTTTATGACCTTGTTTATGTATTCGCTTACGAAAGCTTGTTCGTCTTGTTCTTTCTTGTGCCATTCGGTAGGCATAACTTCGCCCTGCATTGGCATTGTGCCTGCCAGTGCCACGGTATTCCATGTGCCGCCTTCACCGCTTAGGATTATTTCAGGGGTGCTGCCTATCCATGTTCCGCTTACAGGTGTGTGCGACAGCGAAATCATCATGCGTGGGTAACTGTTGCATGCTGTGATGAAAGCTTCCAAAGGTGAAAAATCGTCTTTTAGCACGTGTTCTGCGCTTCGGGAAAGTACAAGTTTGCTGAATGTCTTGCTTTTCAGTGGACTTATAAATCTGGAGAAAGTTTCGATATATGATTTTTTCAGATCAGATTCTGTTTGTGATGTTACCGATGATGGTGAATAACCTGAAAACTGTTCATCGATGGCCACACTTAATATTTTTTCTTCTATTTCTTCCCAACCGGAAGCTGTAATGTCCGGTCTGATTATTACTCCCGGATGCTCATCTGTAAAATGAAATGGTGATACGACGAATCCCTTTTGTCCATTGAGTTCCTTCAAGTTTGTAAATATGTGGTTTTCTCCTCCGTCCTGCATTACTAAAATTGGTATATCAGTCCACGGAAGGCGATAAATGGCGAATGACCTGTCGCTGCAAGTCATTCTGTCAATAAGTTTATGTATTTGTGAATCAGGTTTGTTCATATCCGTTTTTTCACTATTTGATTAACTATTCTTGCTGTGGAGACCAGTTTCCCTTCTGGGGTTGTTATGTCTATGTTCCATATGTGTGTTGTCCTTCCGCGGTGTATCAATGTGCCGGTGGCTTTAACATATGCTCCTTTTTCCACTTTAACCATTCCTACATGATTTGCGCTTACCTGAATGCCGCACGGCATTTCATTTGGTGAGCATATCGGCACAGAACCGTGGCCTGCCATTATTTCCGCCAGAGCAAGTGAGGCTCCTCCGTTCAGTATGCCGAAAGGTTGGCATGTGCGGTGGTCAACAGGCATGATGGCTGTAACTTTTCCTTCTTCCATACTGGTAAACTCTATACCAAGATGTTCTCCCATAGAACCTTTCAGATTGGGAATAGCATTGGCCATATTTTCGCTGTCTTGCATATTCTTTCAGTTTTTATCCGAATGCAAAGTTAATAAAAAAAGTGGTTTGTTGAAGTATGTTGTAAATCTTAATTGTAGCTTTGTCTCTTTATAAAAATGTCTTTTGTAAATATAATTTGCCTACAGATATTTAAGGCTTAGTTTTTTTATCATATGTTAATCTTTAGGACAAGTCTTTGGCCTAACTTTGCGCCCTGAAAAAAATGACAGTATGAAGGATAGTATAGATTTTGGAAAGATGGACGTATCGAAGTTATTCGTAAAACTTCTGATACCTACGGTGATGGGAATGGTGTTTTCAGCCATATTTATCATAACCGACGGAATTTTTGTGGGAAAGGGTATAGGCAGTGACGCACTGGCGGCGGTGAATATTACAGCTCCGTTGTTTTTGATAAATACCGGTGTGGCTCTGATGTTTGGTATAGGTGCTTCTGTGGTGGCGTCTATACATTTGTCACATGGTAAAATCAAGGTGGCACGTATAAACGTGACGCAGGCTGTGGTGGTATCATCGCTGCTGCTCATACTATATGCACTGCTGATAATGCTGAATTTGGAAAAGGTGGCATTGCTACTTGGTAGTTCGCAACGGCTTTTGCCTTTGGCTGTGGAGTATATGAACTGGTTTATTCCGTTCCTGGTGTTCAGTGCGATGCTCAGTTCCGGAATGTTCTTTGTCCGTCTGGACGGCTCGCCCAATTATGCTATGTTCTGTAATATCATACCTGCTGTTATCAACATAGTGCTTGACTATGTATTTATTTTTGTATTTGAGTGGGGAATGTTCGGAGCTGCTCTTGCAACAAGTCTTGGATATATAGTAGGTGCGGCTATGATATTGGTTTATCTTATCGACAGAAAGCATGTGATACATATGGTCAGAGTAAAACTCAGCCGTAAGAGTATGATGCTTACTGTCAGAAACGTCGGGTATATGTGTCGTCTGGGCTTATCTACATTCCTGTGTGAGGGTGCAATTGCTACTATGATGTTTGTTGGCAACTATGTGTTTATGCATTATACCGGTGAGGACGGAGTGGCTGCATATAGTATAGCATGTTATTTTTTCCCGATAATCTTTATGGTATATAATGCCATAGCACAGTCGGCGCAGCCTATTCTGAGTTATAATTTCGGTCAGGGAAACAACGGCAGGGTAAATCACGCTTTCAGACTGGCTCTTTTTTCTGCAATAGGTTTTGGTGCCGTAGTTATTATTCTGACAGAGGTATTTTCTCCGCAGATTGTGTCAATGTTTATAGATTCTACATGCCCTGCATATTATATTGCAGTTGGCGGTCTCCCACTGTTTGCTTTAGGATTTATATTTTTCGGAATAAATATGGTTTCCATCGGATACTTCCAAAGCGTGGAGCGTGACCGTCCTGCCATGGCTGTGACATTACTTCGAGGATATATTCTTATTTTGGCATGTTTTTGGATTATGCCTTCAATGTTCGGGGTTTCGGGAATATGGCTTTCTGTTCCGGCTGCGGAGTTTGTCACTTTTCTGTTTGTCATTACCATTTATTGCAGAAGAAAGAGATAGTCTTGAAAGTAATGTTTATTTTTGCATCAGTGAATTTAATTATTGATATTTCATGAGGCAGTTTGTTGATGCATTTTGCAAGAGATACAGTTCTACAGAGAAGGAGTGCATGAAACTTGTTGATAATATGGAGGAGGTTTCTTTCAGCAAAGGGGATTACCTTGTGCGTGCAGGAGAGACAAACAGTTCGTATTATCTTATAAAAGATGGAATATGGCGTGGGTATATACTTCGTGATGGTGAGGAACTTTCCGTGTGGTTTGCTATAACGGGTGAGACGGTTTTCTCCAGTTGGGGATATATGGCCGGTCGTCCGTCGCCTATCTATATTGAGGCTATGACGGACAGTACTCTGTATGTTATAAGCAAACCGAAGATGGAAGATTTTCTAAATTCTTCTATATAAAGTGCTAACTTAGGAAGAAAGCTTGTGGAGCAGGATTTTCTTGTTGCTGAGGAACGTATAGTAGCTACCGGTTCTATTACTCAAGCCAAAGAAAGATATCTTGACTTGCTGAAACGTGACCCTCTGTTGTTGAAACATGTGCCATTGAAATATATAGCTTCGTACCTTTTTATAACTCCGCAGTCGTTGAGCAGGATAAGGGCTGAGCTGGCGAAGGGAAAGTAAAATATAATTATGATTTCATTTCGCTGACACGGTTTATGAACTCATCGGCATACACACGCCCGATAGGAATTTCTACAGCTCGGTGGTATAGTGTCAGTTGGCGACGTGTATAATTGGCTACTTTGTGTAACGGGACTATATATGATTTGTGTACACGCATGAACCTGTCTTCAGGCAACATCTCCATAATGGATTTCGAAAGTACAGGCTTGTCATCATCAGTAAGATAAATCTTGATATAATTGTCCATAGCTTCGATATACTCTATCGAGGCTATTTTTATTTTCACGTTTTTATATTCCACTTTCAGCGTTATTTCTTTCTCTTCCGTGAGTATTGGTGCGGCAGAAAGGTTTTCCAGTTTCTTCATCCTGCGTACTCTTTCAATAGCTTTTTCGAACCGGGTGAATGAAAACGGCTTGTGAAGGTAGTTAGACAAATGGGGAGAAAAGGTAAATATTACAGGAAGTTATTTCTTCAATCAGTCTGAAAACCTTACACAGCAGCAGACAGAGCGTGAATACTTTGAATCTGTGCTTCCGGGTATGACGTACGATGAATATCAGGAGAAAACCATGGAGAACTGGAACCACCGTTTCAATATGGAACTTGATTACAGAATCTCGGACAGGACATCGCTCCAGTTCCGTCCTACAGTAAGCTTTCAGAACAATGACAATATATTATTGCTCGACGGACAGAATATGATTAGCGGACAGACTGACGCCGAAACACATACCAACTCAAATAGCAATACCGATGCATATAATCTTGGGGCGGACATCATTCTTCGTCACCGTTTCCCTACGGAAGGCAGAACATTGTCACTCATGATGAACGGTAAGATGAGCAATACGGATGGAGGTACTTATACGGACTATCTTAATACACTGAATATGCTGTCCGGCACACCTCAGACAGAGGAGTACAGCCAGTATAAGAACACTATGAACAAACAGTACAGTTTCCGTTCTAACCTCAGTTATACAGAAAAACTGACAGACCATATGCAGTTGCAGTTAGGGTATAAATTCTCATACTCCGATTCGGATTCAGACAGAAAAACCTATATGAAATCGTCTGTGACAGACCTATATGACCAGTTGGACGATAATCTTTCAAATGTATATCAGACCCGGATATACCACTCATGCGGGTAATGTTGGAGTCAGATATCATGCCGGAAAACTGAATGCCATGATAGGTGCAGACGTGCAATGGTCGGAATTGTCGGGCGACCTTGTATATCCTAATCCGGACAGAATGAACAACAACTATTTCTCATTTCTGCCATCGTTCAATTTGAGATACTCGCTGGACAGAACTAATTCATTCATGTTGCGATACAGAAGCAGTTCATCTTCTCCATCGGTTACGGAACTTCAGAATGTGGTGGACAATTCGAATCCTCTTTTCCTTTCTACCGGTAATCCTGACCTTGATCAGCAGATTTCGCATACAGCGAATTTGCGATATATCCGTACCACTAAGTCCGGACGTACATTCATAGCTATGGTGGGAGGTGCAGCGAAATTGGGCTATGTGGCAGACAGTACATTTATAGCAAAAGAGGATATACAGATATCTGATAATGTGACTCTTAACAAGGGCTTACAGTTCACAAAACCTATAAATTTGGATGGATATTATAGTCTGCAGTCAATGATTACATACGGTTTCCCGTTCGACCTGATTCGCAGTAACATCAATTTCAGTGTATCGGCAAACTACTCAAATGTACCGACTATCTTCAACGGAGAGAAGAGTAAGACTAACGAACTGAACATCATACCGAAAGTGATTATAGGAAGTAACATAAGTCAGAACCTTGACTTTACTGCTTCTTACTCGGCAGGAATAAACAAGATATTCAGCTCTCTCAATAAAGCAAGCGGAACAGGAGATTATATTACTCATAATGCAGCAGCCAAGTTGGGATGGACATTCTTCTGGGGACTGACATTCCGCAGTACATTCAATTATATAGGCTATACAGGACTTGATACAGGCAATGAAGATTATTTCCTCTGGAATGTATCGTTGGGAAAGAAATTCCTGAAGAACAATGCGGCGGAGATAAAGGTTGAGGCTTTTGATATTCTGAAACAGAACCAGGCATTCACCCACAGCACAGGCAGCAACTATTACGACTACATAAACAGCAATGTTCTTAAACCGTACGCAATGGTAAGCTTTGTCTATACAATAAGATAGCTGCAGAAAGGTTTTGCAAAACCCTTGCAAAGCCTTTTAAAAAGCTTTTAAATGGTGCTTAAACGGTATTTAAACAGTGATTAATGAACAAACTTTCTATTAACAAATAAAAAAAACAGCAGACATGAAAAAGATTTTATTTTTTTGCCTTGATGGCAGCAATGTGTACTCAGACAATTGACGCACAGCGTAGAGGAGGAGAGAAGAGAACTCCGGAACAGGTAGTAGAAAACCTTGACAAGAAGCTTGACCTGTCAGATGAGCAGGAAAAGCAGATAACAGAACTGTATAAAGAATTTTTCAATCAGAAGGTTTCACGTGAGGACAGAAAAGCAAAGATGGACGAACTGAATACCAAAATTTCTTCTTTGCTGACGGACGACCAGAAAGCCAAGTTCGAGAAAATGAAATCTGAAAGAAATAAGAAAAACAGATAAAATTTCCTGTTTGTTATATGTTCATAACGTGTTCACTGACCGTTCACCAAGTGTCCGCAGCAAGTAACTTTGTGAACAGCCACAGAACGGTCTGTGAACGCTCAACGAACAGGCTTTGAAACGAAAAAAAGTCGGACATCAAGAGTTAATGACGTCCGACTTTTTTTGTATATCATTCAGATATATTATCTTGCTGCAGTAAACAAAGATGTTTGCGAACCGCTCAGAGCACGTACAGATGCCAATCCCTGCTGGTCAGGAAGAACTGTTACAGTGTTTCCATCCTGAAGTCTTACAGTGATAGTTCCATCTTCATTCATTGTCATAAGTTCGTAAGATTCACCATCACAAGAAGCATTCCATGTGCGGTTTTCCTGATTGTAAACCAAGTCTATAGAAACATCTTCTCCTTTTTTAGTGATGCTATATCCGTTTTCGTTTGTTCTTACGAGATATTCTCCGTTTTCACCTTTCACGGTTTTGGTAGTTCCAACCTCAGCCAATGGATTTGACCCACTCCAGAATTCGATAGAGTTAAGAACTATTGCATCGGCAAAATAAGCTACACCGTAAACAGGAATTATATTAAATGCAAGGAATACAACTTCATTTACAAACTTGTTTCCAATACCTTGATTCCAGTCCTTCAATTGGTTCCACAAAGCAAAAGAACCGATGCACGAAGAGAATAGCAGGCTTCCACCCAGTAAAGCACATGCTACTTTAAGTTTCAATTTTCTCATATTCTTTAATATAAAAGAGTTTGTTAAATCATACTATACGCAAAGTTATAGTATTTTTTCTAAAAAACAAATTTTACGCCCTTTATATTAATCTTTATCTATTTTTTGTATTCCTCCTGTTATAGTATCGAAAATAACACATGTATTAACTTTCTTGTTGAAAAGGTCGTCTACCAGAAGTTCGGTACTTCCGAACTGGGCAAACAGCATATTGTTATCTTCGAAGAGGGTTTTACCCCTGAAGCTTATAGATACATTGGCTTTTCCAGGTATATTGTAAAGTATCCCTTTAGGAGCTTTTTTCTTTTTTTTGCTGTCTTCCTCAGTTACAACTGTTGTCTGTATCGGAGTAGGACTTTCCACCTTAATATATATAGGCTCACCTGCTAAGTTGTCCGATGACAATATTCCTAATTTTTTGGAAAATCTCAGAACGACATCGTTTGTGACTTCTTTATCCGGCAGTATAATAGCTGTGAAAAGTTTGTCTTCCGTGACTTCTTTTCCTGTGAACATATCGGTCAGAGCTTTTTCCTGCTTGTCCAGATTGTCCATTATAAGTTTCAGTGATGCTCCATCCTTAGGCATAGTGTCGGCCTGTCCTCTCAATATAAGATTTTTGCTTTCCCTTATATTGTATATTTCCTTTGCTGTGAGTTCTGCCATTTTAGCTGTCGAGCCGGCTGAAAGAATTTCCTCTGTCATATATTTTCTTCCGTCTTCCGAAGGCTGTGATTTCTCAAGTATATATTCCGGATTTACAGATTTTGGGGCAGAAGTGTTTATTGCATTGATAATACTGTTGTCTGTCACTTCTATGTTAGACATTATACTTTTGTCGTTCAGCTTGATGATATATGCCTTTGTAGAGTCAGGCACACCTATTCTCCTTACTTCTATCTTTTTGATTTCCCATTCAGTGGAAGGTTCAGATGTGACATTGTTTATTTTGAGATATCTGTTTGCATACTGACAGAAATCTCCTGGTGTGTATCTCACTCTTGTGGCTATAACATTTACCTCTACAGCCGTTTTTGGCAGGAAATATGCTATCCCTTCTCCCTCTCCCGGTTTGTAGAAATCTACGTTCTGTGCGTTTGTCGTGCATAATGCCGCAGCCAATAGCGACATTGCTATAATTCCTTTTCTGCTCATAAGCTTAAAGTATTTATATCACTTGTTCGTAAGTCTTTTCCATGCTTCAGGCAGTGCATTGATGATATCTGAAGCATTCATGCTTATTTCTCCTATATTTTCTGCTGCTATATCGCCTGCCAGTCCATGCAGGTACACACCTAACAGACAAGCTTCCTTGGCTGTATATCCTTGTGCCAGAAGTGCCGTCAGTACACCTGTCAGTACGTCGCCGCTACCTCCTGTGGCCATTCCCGGATTTCCGGTCGGATTGAAATGACATTCTCCCTCAGGCGTGATAATTACCGTCCATGCACCTTTCAGTACTATATATATATGCATGTACGAAGCTAATTCCTTTGCTTTCTGTATTCTTTCAAAACTGTTGCTGCATCTTCCCACTAATCTCTCCAGTTCCTTTATGTGCGGAGTGATTATAGAACCTCTCGGAACACAGTTCAACTGGTTTCTGTAAGTGCTCAGTGCATTTATGGCATCTGCATCAATTACAGCCGGAATATAGCATTCCCTTAACTGGTTTATTACAGCTTGTGCAGTGAATTCCTCCTGTCCTAATCCCGGGCCTATTCCAAGTGCCTGGTAATTGTCCAAATCTGTCACTTCTGCAAAATATCTGTCGTCCATATCATCCTGCGTCATTGCTTCAGGGATACTCATTTGCAACAGCTGATGATTGCACACCGGAGTATGTATTGTGAGCAGTCCCACACCACTCCTCAAACAACTTTTTCCAGCCAGTACGGCAGCTCCTCCCATTCCGTATGAACCGGCTATAATCAGAGCATGTCCGAAATTGCCCTTATGCGCAAATTTCTTTCTTGGCTTGATTATTCCGGCTATTTCCTTTTCTTCTGTTATAAAGTTGCTTGCTTCCGCCTGTTTTGAATATTCCTTGCTTATTCCGATGTCCAGAACCTCAAGTTCTCCAACAAGGTCTTCGTTTTCAGCGAACAGGAAAGACAGCTTCGGGAGATTGATTGTAAGAGTCAAATCGGCTTTGATGATGTTCTGACGGATGTTCCTGCTGTTGTCTTCGCCCATCATACCCGAAGGAATATCTATTGATACCACTTTGGCAGCCGAAGCATTGATGTATTGCACCAGGGCCGCAAAACCTTTGCTGAGCGGAGCATTCAGCCCTGTACCGAAAAGTCCGTCTATTACGATGTCATCAGCCGTAAGTTTAGGAGGGTCGAACTGTGTGCTGACCTCTGTGTAGTTTGTAAATCCGCATTCCTGCAGGCGTCTGATATTTGTCAGACAGTCGTCCGAAATACTATCTTTGATGTTGAACAGTATAACCTGTACCTGATAGTTTTTCAGGTGGAGCATGCGTGCCACAGCTACGGCGTCACCGCCATTGTTTCCCGGTCCTGCAAAAACTATTATTCTGTGTGATTTGTTCCATCTTCTGCATATAGCATCCGTAATCAGGCCTGCTGCCTTCTCCATAAGATTGATGGATAATATTGAATCGTGCTCTATAGTGTAAGCATCGGCTTCTTTCTGTTGTGTGCAACTTAAAATTTTCATTACTTCTTTAGATGGTATTTTGTTGGTAAAAGTAGTAAAAACATACGAACTATTCACTATTTAAACTTCAAAATATATTTAAATACTTAAAACGTAGTGTTGTCTTTTGTCAGATTTTGCGTAAATTTGTCCGCATTTTTAAATTTGCATATTCATATGAGTACTATTCAGATTAAAGACAAGTTGTTTACTAAATTTATAACAGAAGACAGGATATTGAAAGAAGTATCGCGTGTGGCTGAAGAAATCAATCGTGATTTGGAAGGAACTGATCCTCTGTTTCTCAGTGTGTTAAATGGCTCTTTCATGTTTACAGCCGATTTGATGAAACGTATCAGCATCCCGTGTGAGATATCATTTGTCAAGCTTGCGTCATATCAGGGGGATTCTTCAACGGGTAAGGTAAAGGAGCTTGTCGGTCTGAATGAGGATATTGAAGGCAGGACTGTAGTGATAGTGGAAGATATAGTAGATACAGGTTTCACAATGGAACGTCTTGTAGCGACACTCCGTGCGCGTAATCCTAAGGAAATCCGTATCGCGACACTTCTTGTCAAGCCGGACAAGCTTCAGGTGAAACTCGATATTGATTATGTAGCCATGAATATCCCTAACGATTTCATAGTAGGCTATGGACTTGACTATGATGGAAAGGGACGTAACTATCCTGATATATATACTGTAGTCAATGAATAGGGGATAATGTTTCTCAAAAACTAAATAACTTAAAAACTCATAAACTCAAAAACTTAAATAAATATGTTGAACATCGTAATTTTTGGTGCTCCGGGTTCAGGTAAAGGAACTCAGAGTGCACGTATAGTAGAAAAGTATGGTTTGAACCACATTTCAACAGGCGACGTTTTGCGTGCTGAAATCAAGAACGGTACAGAACTTGGTAAAACTGCAAAAGGTTATATCGACAATGGTCAGCTTATTCCTGATGCATTGATGATTGACATCCTTGCAAGCGTATTCGACAGCTTCAAAGATAGCAAAGGTGTAATCTTCGACGGTTTCCCACGTACTATCGCTCAGGCAGAAGCTCTTAAGGAAATGCTTAAGGTTCGCGGTCAGGAAGTTTCTATCATGCTCGACCTTGAAGTTCCTGAAGATGAACTTATGACTCGTCTTATCAAGCGTGGTCAGGAATCAGGACGTGCTGATGACAACGAAGAAACAATCAAGAAGCGTCTTGTGGTTTACCACTCTCAGACAGCTCCTCTTATCGACTGGTACAAGAACGATGGCAAATATCAGCACATCAATGGTCTTGGTACTATGGACGGTATCTTTGCTGACATTTGCTCTGCAATTGACAAACTTTAATTTATAAGGAGGTAAAGGAGTTAGAGAAGTTAAAGGAGGTAAAGAAGTGATGTTGCTTCCCAACTTGACTTCTCTAACTACTCAATCTAACTTCTTTAACTTTCCAATCTAACTTTCCAATCTAACTTCCCAATATAACTTCTCAATTTAACTTCTAAACAAAAAATATGGCTGAATCGAATTTCGTTGATTATGTAAAAATCTACTGCCGCTCCGGTAAGGGAGGTCGTGGCTCGGTACACATGCGCCGTGAGAAATACATTCCAAACGGTGGTCCGGACGGGGGCGACGGTGGTAGAGGAGGTCATGTAATTCTGCGTGGTAACCGCAATTACTGGACGTTGCTCCACCTTAAATATGAACGCCACGTGTTTGCCGAACATGGAGGCAATGGCTCAAAGAACAAGAGTTTCGGTAAAGACGGTGCAGACAAGGTGATTGAAGTACCGTGCGGTACTGTGGTCTACAATGCTGAGACCGGAGAGTATGTATGCGACATTACGGACCACGGTCAGGAAGTAATCCTGCTTAAGGGTGGACGCGGAGGATTGGGCAACTGGCACTTCCGTACTGCTACACGTCAGGCACCGCGATTTGCGCAGCCTGGCGAACCTATGCAGGAAATGACAGTTATACTCGAACTTAAACTGCTGGCCGATGTAGGTCTGGTGGGCTTTCCTAATGCAGGTAAGTCTACTTTACTTTCTACAGTTTCGGCAGCGCGTCCGAAGATAGCCAATTATCCGTTTACCACACTTGAACCAAACTTGGGTATCGTGTCATACCGCGACGGAAAGTCGTTCGTTATGGCAGACATTCCGGGTATCATAGAAGGTGCAAGCGAGGGTAAGGGACTCGGACTCCGTTTCCTGCGACACATAGAACGTAACTCATTGTTGCTCTTTATGGTGCCGGGCGATACAGACGATATCCGCAAGGAGTACGAAATCCTGCTCAACGAGCTGGCTACGTTCAACCCTGAGATGCTTGACAAGCAGCGCGTGTTGGCTATCACCAAATGCGATATGCTTGACGATGAGCTTATCAGTATGCTGGAACCTACATTGCCAGAAGGCATTCCTCATGTGTTTATATCTTCAGTGGCAAATATGGGCATACAGCAGCTTAAGGATATCCTTTGGGCTGAACTCAATAAGGAAAGCAATCAGCTTGAGGCCGTAAGACGCGATGCCATCGTACACCGTTCAAAAGACGTTTCAAAACTTCAGCAGGAGCTTCAGGATATGGGCGAGGATGAAGACTTTGAATACGAATACGAGGATGTGGAAGACGATGATTTCGAGTATGAATACGAAGAAGTAGACTGGGATGAAGAACCGGAAAAATAATGAATAACTTATTTTCAAAAGATAAAAGAATGTTAGTGTACGGTTTGAATGAATCGTATGCTGACATTTTTTGTTTCTCTACCACACGCCATGGCGGATACAGCACAGGACAATACTCATCGTTCAACTGCAATCATTATTGCGGCGACAGTCCGGAGAATGTGGAACGAAACAGAACACTTCTTGTGGAGATATTGCCTGGCAGGCCTAAAATGCTGATAGTACCTCATCAGGTACATTCCACCGAGGTCCGTACCATAGACAGCCGTTTTCTCAGTGCTTCCGAAGCGGAACGCAAGAACATGTTGGAAGGCGTGGATGCCGTGATAACCAATATTCCGGAAGTCTGTGTTTGTGTTTCTACAGCCGACTGTATTCCTATACTTTGCTATGATATACGCAATAAGGCTGTTGCAGCTGTTCATGCCGGATGGCGCGGTACGGTGGCACGTATTGTTGAGAGGACACTCACAAAGATGCAGGCAGAGTACGGAACCCGTATGCAGGATGTTGTGGCAGCCATAGGTCCCGGTATCTCATTGCAGTCGTTCGAAGTAGGCGACGAGGTATATCAGTCTTTCAGTGATGCCGGATTTGATATGGATGCAATATCCCGCAGATACGGGAAATGGCATATCGACCTCTGGGAAGCCAACCGCCGGCAGTTGATATCTATGGGAGTCAATCCCGACTGTATAGAAATGAGCGGTATCTGTACATACATTGAGAATGAAGATTTCTTCTCCGCCCGCCGTTTGGGTATAAACTCAGGAAGAATAATTTCAGGTATAATGCTTAGGTAGAATTTAAAAACAGTATTGAAATCATTTATGGAAAATAGAAGAATAAATATTACCGTTTCCGACGAACTCAGGCAGGCATGGCCCGGTTTTCAGGGAGCAGCTGTTTTTGCTCGTGTAAAAAACTCCGGTTACAATGAGCAGTTGTGGAAACGCATTGATGAATTTACAGAACTTTACCGTTCAAAATATACCACCGACTCCATAAAGGACATGCCGTCTATACAGGCCACACGTCAGGCATACAAGAAATGCGGAAAGGACCCAAGCCGTTATCGCCCGTCGTCAGAAGCATTGTGTCGTCGTATCCTGCGTGGCATACCTTTGTATCAGATAGATACGCTTGTCGACCTTATTAATCTCGCATCCATAAACTGCGGACATTCCATAGGAGGTTTTGATATTGACAAGATTCAAGGCGACGAACTCGTTCTCGGCATAGGTAAGGCGGGTGAGCCTTACGAAGGTATAGGCCGTGGCGAACTCAACATTGAGGGTATGCCCGTTTATCGTGATGCGGTTGGCGGAGTAGGTACCCCGACAAGCGACAATGAACGTACCAAGATATCAGCCGAAACCACACATCTTCTTACTATAATGAATGCCTACAGCGGTAAGGAAGGACTGGAAGAAGCGGTCGGATTCATGGTAGACCTTATGAAAGAATTTGCAGATGCTACCGACATCGAGATTATTTATTTCAGTTAATGATGAACATTTAATGATTTTATTGGTTATACATATATAAACCTAAGATTATGGATATAGAAAAGATACTTACAGAGGGTATAGTGTTTAAAGGTGCAAAATCGCCTGCAGCAAAGAAAGAGGAAAAAGTCAAGACTAAGGCTAAGAAGAAAACATATATTACAGGTCTTCATAATTCAGGTGCTGCAAAGATGAAAGCTGAGATTCGTCGTCGTAGGGCTAATCGTCATAAAAATGGATAAATTGTTCTATTTTAAATATTTTGATTAAATTTTTTAAGAAAAGGTTATGTTCTTGACATATTTTTCTTAAATTTGAAATTATATAAAAACTGAACAGTTTAACAACTAAAGAAATGAGAATTATGAAGAAAGTATTAATGACTTTGTTAGTGATGTTTGCAGTGGTTACTGCTTACGCACAGGAAATGTATGTTGGTGGTGGAATCAGTTTGTGGAGAAATCATGATGCTGAAAGAACAACATTCTCGATCAGTCCTGAATTTGGATATGGCTTGAATGAAAAATGGTCTGTAGGTGGACAGTTGATTCTTGATGTAAATGGAGGTAATGGTTTTTCTACAACAGCATTTGCGTTGGCACCATATGCACGTTTTTCTTATTATGAAAACAGTATTGTACGTTTGTTCCTTGATATGGGAATAGGAGTTTCTATTAATAAGACTAAAAATTCTGATGCAGATGCGGGATTTGAACTTGGTGTTAAGCCGGGTATTGCAGTAAAGCTTAATGATAATTTCAGTTTTGTATCAAAAGTAGGTTTTGCAGGATTCCGTCAGGATTATAGAGGTACAAATAATAGTGGCTTTGGAGTATATGCAGATGGTGAAGCTATCTCTATCGGTATAGAATACGCATTCTAAAAAAATGTAGAATTATAACCTTTAAGAAAACGCTTCGTCGTTTTGATTAAAATGCTTCGTTGTTTTAATCAAAATGACGAAACGTTTTTTTTTATGCTTTTTGTGCTGTGATTTCAGATATTTGCTTAATTTTGTGTTTAAGCAAAAAAACTTATAATACGATGAAGAAACTGATAATTATGATTGTGTGCGTGCTGTCAAGTTTTTCGGCCATAGCACAGAATAAAGTAAAATGGGGAATTGAAGTTGGTGCAGGTATGTCTGCATGGATGGGTAAAAATGCCGATGGAAGTAAGCCTTTGTTTAATCCTAAAGTAGGAATTACGCTGGATATTCCTCTCAACTGGCTTGTGTCTTTTCAGACAGGTGTGAACTGGACTTCAAAAGGTGCGAGTTACAAGATGTTCAATGATTTTGTTACAGGAACTAATGTCCTTTCAAAAGTGCATGCCAACCAGAATTATTTTCAAATGCCACTCCTTGCAGCATTTCATGTAGGAGCTACTTCAAAGTTTGATATGGTATTCACCGTAGGTCCTTATATCGCTTATGGAGTGTCCGGTCAGTCAGAAACTAAGCTTGACGCTCTTACAATGTCATGGTCTACCTTCGATGACCTTTACCTGGCAGGAAAATATATATCCGATGGATATAATCGTTTCGATGCCGGAATACAGACAGGAGTAGGTCTTGATTTTAAGGACTGGACAGTAGGTCTTGACGCAGATTTCGGTTTCTGCAAGATAGCTCCGGCAGCATCGCCATATAATTTTGCTATGTATTTCACAGTGGGATATAAGTTCTGATTGTTTTTAATCGCTATTGAGTATTTCAATAAGCAGTAAAATTCTGAACAGATAAACATATATAAAGCGTTTTTCTATTCAGAATTTTACTGTTTTTTTATCCTATTGTCTAATTTATAGGTACAAACTAAGAAAAACTCCTGACAGAACCTTTTTGAAAAGTAACTGTCAGGAGTTTTCTCTTTATTTATTATAATGCATAATATTAATGGTGGAACAGACGTATGCCTGTGAATGCCATTGCAATGCCATATTTGTCGCAAGTTTCGATAACATGGTCATCGCGTACAGAACCACCTGCCTGTGCTATGAATTCCACACCGCTCTTGTGAGCACGTTCGATATTGTCGCCGAATGGGAAGAATGCGTCTGAGCCAAGAGCAACACCTTTCAGGGTGTCAAGCCAAGCACGTTTTTCTTCGCGAGTCAGAACCTCAGGCTTTTCAGTGAAGAACTGCTGCCATACTCCGTCTGCAAGTACATCGTCGTGGTCTTCGCTGATGTAGATGTCGATAGTATTGTCGCGGTCTGCACGGCGGATTTTTTCAACCCATGGCAAATTCAATACCTTCGGGTGCTGGCGCAAGTACCATATGTCAGCCTTGTTTCCTGCGAGGCGTGTACAGTGGATACGGCTCTGCTGTCCGGCACCGATACCGATAGCCTGTCCGTCCTTAACGTAGCATACAGAGTTTGACTGAGTATATTTCAGAGTGATAAGCGCAATCATAAGGTCACGCTTTGCAGCATCTGTAAAGTTCTTGTTCTGAGTAGGGATGTTCTGGAACAAATCGTCGCCGTTCAGCTTGATTTCGTTTCTTCCCTGTTCGAAAGTTACACCGAACACTTCCTTAGTTTCGATAGGAGCCGGAACGTAATTAGGGTCAATCTTGATTACGTTGTAAGTTCCTTTACGTTTAGCTTTCAGTATTTCCAAGGCTGCATCTGTATATCCCGGAGCGATAACACCGTCTGAAACTTCGCGGTTGATGAAACGTGCTGTTTCTTCATCGCATATATCGCTCAGAGCGATAAAGTCACCATAAGATGACATACGGTCAGCACCGCGTGCACGTACATAAGCATTGGCGAGTGGAGAAAGAGGAAGTCCGTCTACGAAATAGATTTTCTTCATAGTTTCGTCCAGTTCAAGACCGATTGCAGCACCTGCAGGACTTACATGTTTGAAAGATGTTGCAGCAGGCATGCCTGTAGCTTCTTTCAGTTCTTTTACTAACTGCCATCCGTTAAGTGCATCAAGGAAGTTGATGTAACCCGGACGTCCGTTCAGGACTTCGATAGGCAGTTCACCTTCTTTCATGAAAATACGTGCTGGTTTCTGGTTAGGGTTGCAACCGTATTTCAGTTCAAGTTCTTTAGCCATAATTATTTCTTGTTTATGAATTTTGTTACAAAAATACATTTTAGTCTGCTTTTTTCCTAATATGGTTACTGCAATTTTTTATCTGTATATGTAATGCCAATCTATGTCTGATATAATTTTAGTGTATTAAATCTCAAAATGATTAGGAAAAAATATTTATATTCGCAGACTGTTAACACATAAAGGTATGATGTAAATAAAAATCAATTATGAAAAAATCATTACTCCTATTATCGCTGTCGATGTTTTTGACCGTATCGGGCTTGTATTCGCAAAAGCTTGAAAATCTTGTAAGTTTAAAGGAAAATTCAAAGAACAGGCTTTTCCATAATTTAGGTAAGGCCTCAAAAGTACCGGCTTTCGAGTCGGATGGTTATTGGGTATGGGGAAGTTCTGTAGTGAAATCTCCCGATGGTAAATACCATATGTATGTATCCCGCTTCCCTAAATCATTGCCGTTTCATTCCGGATGGATGGTAGCTTCTGAGATTGTACATGCCGTGTCTGACAAAATTCAAGGGCCATATACTTTTTCTGACGTAGCTTTGCCTGCGCGCGGTGCCCAGTATTGGGATGGAAAGTCAACTCATAATCCGCGTATTTTTTATCATAAAGGAAAGTATTACCATATATATATGGGTTAAACTCATCCTTTTGAGAATCCTACATATGATGAACTGACTCTTGACAGTAAATGGTGTATAGTAGGAAGAGCGAATAAAAGGGTTGGACTGGCTGTAGCGGAAAGTCCTTTTGATCCATGGAAAAGGTTTGATGAGCCTATTATAAAGACAGAACCTAATACGTTTTATAGTTTTCTGACCTCTAATCCTTCTCCTGTAATTCAAGAAGACGGTTCTGTACTTATGATTTTCAAGGGACGTCATTATACTGAGGATGACAAACATTCTTCAATGGCACTGGGTGTAGCTTATGCCAAAAATATTGAAGGACCGTATGAGGTTTTGAACAATAAGCAGCCTATCTTTCAGGTAGACGGTCAGGGGGAAGCTGAAGATCCGTTTTTATGGAAAGATGCCGAAGGGTATCATATCATCTTTAAAGACCATGTAGCCAAATTTACAGGTGAAAGAGGAGGAGGGGCTATGGCGCATTCTTCTGATGGAATAAACTGGACTGTAGATTCTGATCTGAAAGCATATTCTCTGACTGTGGAATGGGAAGATGGCAGTATAGGAAAACAGGGACAGCTTGAGCGTCCTTTCATATATTTTGAAAACGGCAAGCCTGTTTATGTGTTTTTTGCTACGATGGACGGTCCCGGCGGATTTGAAAATGCGACACGTTCATGGAATATGTGTATTCCGGTAAAATAATCAAGGTTGGTAAAAATAGCGTGTATGTTTTTTTGATGTATTTTTGCAGTATGAATTTTATTGTAATATTATTATGATAGACGAATTACTTGAATACAACAAATCTTTTGTTGAAACAAAAGGATACGAAAAGTTTATGACAACTAAGTATCCGGACAAGAAGATTGCTATTGTGACGTGTATGGATACGCGTCTTATAGAATTGCTTCCGGCAGCCTTGGGACTGAAAAACGGTGATGTGAAGATTATAAAAAATGCCGGAGGAACAATTACCCACCCGTTTGGTAGTGCTATGAGAAGTCTGTTAGTGGCTATCTATGAACTTGGTGTAGAGGAAATTATGATAATCGGCCATACGGACTGTGGAGTGCAGCACATGGACAGCGATGTGATGCTTTCGCATATGCGCTCGCGTGGGGTATCTCAGGACCATATCGAGATGATGGAGTATTGTGATGTTGATTTGCGTTCGTGGTTGAGTGGGTTTGACGATACTGAAGATGCTGTTCGAAAGAGTGTTCATATTGTCCGCCATCATCCGCTGATGCCGGTGGAAGGTATCAAAGTCAGAGGGTTTATCATGAATTCCGTTATAGGAGAGCTGACAGAGATAGAAGCTGACTGATATTATAAAAAAGGTTGGAGCTTTATAGCTCCAACCCGTCTAATAGTTTTATGTAAAGGTCTATAGCCTCTTCTATTTCATTTATCATTATATACTCATCTGCCGTATGCGAGCGTGACGATTTACCCGGACCTATTTTTATAGAGGTGAATGGCATAAGTGCCTGGTCGGAGAGGGTAGGTGAGCCGAAAGGCGTTTTCCCAAGTGCTATGGCACGTTTCACTATAGGATGTTCAGGCGATATGCTTGATGAGTTAAGTCTGAACGATCTGGCTTTTATCTCACTGCTGACATGTTTTTTTATTTCTTCGAAAAGAGTTTCGTTTGAATAACATTCGTTGCTGCGGATATCTACCACTACGCTGCATGTATCAGGAATTACGTTATGCTGAGTGCCGGCGTTTATTTGTGTAACCGTCATTTTTACAGGACCAAGCAGTGCGGATTCTTTCTCGAACTTGTGTGTGCGGAACCATTCTATATCAGGAAGAATCTTGTAGATGGCATTGTCGCCTTCTTCGCGTGCCGCATGTCCGGAACGTCCCTGTGCAGTTACATCGAGCACCATAAGTCCTTTTTCGGCAATGGCCGGATTCATCTCTGTTGGTTCACCTACTATTCCAAGGGTGATTGGCGGCAACTGTGGAAGTACGCTTTCGATGCCGTTTTTTCCTGAAACTTCTTCTTCGCATGAGGCTAAGAATATTAGATTATACTTTTGTTCAGTAGCGCTCAAATGCTTGTAAACCTGAAATAATGATACTAACGAGGCACCGGCATCGTTGCTGCCAAGTCCAAACAGTTTTCCGTTGTCTATCTTTGGAGTAAAAGGCTGTTTTCGCCATCCGTTTACAGGTTTTACTGTGTCTATATGGGAATTTAAAAGAATTGTGGGTTTTGATGTATCGAACATTGGGCTAATACACCATACGTTGTTTCCCATACGTCCTGTCATAATTCCTGACTCTTCGATGTAGGTTTGCAGGAAATCGGCTGCGGCATCTTCTTCTCTGCTTATGGATGGTATTCCTATCAGAGCTTGAAGCAGTGTTACAGCCTCCGAAGTGTAATAACTGGTATCTGTCATCATATTATTCTGATATTTTATGGCAAAGATATGTTTTATTTTAGTATATAGTAACAAAATTGTGGTAAAATAGAAAAATATAATTAACTTTGCGTATTAAGAATTCTAAATAAGTATATAAAATGGGCAAATCATTTTTGTCGGACCTTGTTTTCCGTCAGGCTAAGAAATACGGTGAAAGAGTAGCTATAAAGTATCGTGACTATTCTGTATCTTCATGGATTTCAGTTTCATGGAACAAGTTTGCTGATAAAGTAAGGAGTGTTTCCCGTGCTATGGTTGCATTGGGAATACAGGAACAGGAGAAAGTGGGAGTTTTCTCACAGAATATGCCTGAATGTTTTTATGTGGATTTCGGATCTTATGCCACAAGGGTAGTGACTATTCCGCTGTATGCCACAAGTTCGGAATCGCAGGTACATTATATAGTACAGGATGCGTCTATCAGGTATGTTTTTGTTGGAGAACAGTATCAATATGAGGTTGCAAGACGAGTGCAAGGGCTTTGCAAGTCTTTGAAGCAGATTATTATTTTCGATTCGAATGTAAAGAAACTTCCCGGTGATACAAATTCCATGTATTTTGATGATTTCCTTAAATTGGGTGATGATGAATCATTGCAGAATGAGGTGGACAGACGTACGGATGCATCCAGTTCGGAGGATTTGGCAAATATTCTGTACACCTCGGGTACTACAGGAGAGTCGAAAGGAGTAATGCTCCATCATTCATGTTTCGAATATGGAATAAAGGCTCATTACGGTCGTTTGGTTACTCTTACAGATAAGGATGTGATAATGAATTTCCTTCCGTTTACACATATTTTCGAACGTGCATGGTCGTATCTGTGTATAGACAGGGGATGTACGCTATGTGTGAATCTGCGTCCTGCTGATATTCAGAAGACTATAAAGGAAATCCGTCCTACGGCTATGTGCAGCGTACCGCGCTTTTGGGAGAAGGTGTATGCCGGAGTCATGGATAAGATAAATGAAACTACCGGAGTGAAGAAAAAACTGATGCTTGATGCATTGAAGGTTGGTAAGGAGTATAATATTGACTGTCTGATGAACGGTAAAGAACCTTCTGCAATGCTTAAACTGAAGTATAAATTCTATGAAAAGACAATCTACAGTCTGCTTAAAAAAACTATAGGTATAGAAAACGGAAACTTCTTCCCGACATCAGGTGCAGCCATACCGCCTAAGGTAGAGGAATTTGTTAGGTCGGTAGGTATAAATATGATAGCCGGATATGGACTTACGGAAACTACTGCTACTGTTACATGTCAGTGGATTGATGATTATAAGATAGGTTCTGTGGGTAGAGTATTGCCTGGAGTGGAAATAAAAATAGGTGAGAATAATGAGGTGCTTGTTAAAGGCGAAACTGTTACTAAGGGATATTATAATAAGGAGGCTGTAACGAAAGCAGCATTCACTGAAGACGGCTGGTTCCGTACGGGTGATGCCGGATACATTGAGGATGGACGTCTGTATCTGACTGACCGTATCAAGGATTTGTTCAAGACATCGAACGGTAAATATATAGCTCCGCAGGCAATAGAAACAAAATTGGTTGTGGATAAGTATATTGACCAGATTTCAATTATAGCTGACCAGAGAAAGTATGTTTCAGCTCTTATTGTGCCTGAGTATTCGCAGGTTAAGGCATATGCCGAGAGTAAGGGTATAAAATACTCTGATATGAAGGAACTGCTTGCCAACAAGGAGATTCAGGAGCTGTTCCGTATGCGTATAGATACATTGCAGCAGGAGTTTGCTCATTATGAACAGATAAAGAAGTTTACTTTACTTCCTGAACCTTTCAGTATGGAAAAAGGTGAGCTTACGAATACATTGAAGATTAAAAGACCTGTTCTGATGAAAAACTATGCGGAACAGATAGAGAAGATGTATGAAGAGTAACTTGGTCATTTTATGATTTTTGACTAACTTTGTAGCCGCAAAAAAGGAATAAGATGATTACAATAGAACAGCTTAAGGATTTAAAGGAACGTACAGAGGCTCTTTACCGCTATCTGGATATTGAAAACAAGTTGGTACAGGTGGAGGAAGAGCAGCTCCGCACCCAGGCTCCCGGATTTTGGGATGATGCAAAGAAAGCTGAGGCACAGATGAAAAAGGTTAAAGGGCTTCAGGCTTGGATTGACGGATATAAGGAAGTGAAAACTCTTGTTGACGAGCTTGAACTGTCATTCGATTTCTTCAAGGATGAACTTGTGACAGAACAGGAGGTTGATGAGGCTTACAGCAAGGCTCAAGTGGCTGTAGAGGAACTTGAACTCAAAAATATGCTTCGCTCTGAGGCTGACCAGATGGACTGTGTACTGAAGATAAATTCAGGAGCGGGCGGTACGGAAAGCCAGGATTGGTCGTCAATGCTTATGCGTATGTATATGCGTTGGGCTGAAAGCAACGGATATAAACTTTCTGTGGCAAACCTTCAGGAAGGTGATGAGGCAGGTATAAAGACTGTTACGATGAATATTGAAGGAGCTTATGCCTACGGGTATCTGAAAGGTGAGAATGGAGTTCACCGTTTGGTGCGTGTGTCACCGTATAATGCCCAGGGTAAACGTATGACTTCTTTTGCATCAGTGTTCGTAACTCCTTTGGTAGACGACTCTATAGAAGTAACGATTGAACCGGCACGTATGTCGTGGGATACTTTCCGAAGCGGTGGTGCAGGTGGACAGAACGTAAATAAGGTAGAATCAGGTGTGCGCTTGCGCTATCAGTATAAGGACCCTTATACCGGCGAGGAGGAAGAAATCCTTATTGAGAACACTGAAACACGAGATCAGCCAAAGAATAAGGAAAATGCATTGCGTCAGTTGCGCTCTATTCTTTATGATAAGGAACTTCAGCACCGTATGGAGGAACAGGCCAAGGTGGAAGCAGGAAAGAAGAAAATCGAGTGGGGTTCTCAGATACGAAGCTATGTATTTGATGACCGTCGCGTAAAAGACCATCGTACGAACTACCAGACATCCGACGTTAACGGGGTGATGGATGGTAAGATAGATGGTTTTATCAAGGCTTATCTGATGGAGTTCTCTGACAGTGAGGTCTGATTTTTCATAATTTTTTTCTGTTCTGCTTTTGGTTTTTATTAATTAAATAGTAATTTTGGGGTAATTAACTATAAAAACAAAATTGCTATGAGCCAGAAACATAACATCAAGAGGCAGAATTATGAGAAACGTCAGGAAGAAAAGGCTGATAAAGTATTCAAAATAGTATGTATTTCTATTTTTGTATTAGGAGTACTGTTGGCAATTGCATATAGTGTTGCAGCCTGATTTTTCGAAAGTATAAATAAAGGCTGTCGGGTATGAACAATATCCGGCAGCCTTTGTTCTATGTATAAATACTAAAGATAAAGAATATGTCGCAGGAAATAGAAAGAAAATTCTTGGTCAAGGATTCGTCGTATAAAGATATGGCAGTTTCGTCTTCAAGAATAATTCAGGGATATATATGCAGCGAGAGAGGAAGAACCGTAAGGGTAAGAATCAGGGATAATAAAGGTTTTCTTACTATTAAGGGTGCATCGGCTGATAATGGTCTGAGCAGATATGAGTGGGAACACGAAATTCCGGTTGACGAAGCACGTGAACTTATGAAACTTTGTCAGCACGGTATGATAGACAAAACCAGATACCTTGTTAAGTTCGGAAAGCATATATTTGAGGTGGACGAGTTTTATGGAGAGAATGAAGGTCTGGTAGTGGCCGAGGTTGAACTTGCTACTGTAGATGAAAAGCATGAAGTTCCGCCATTTCTCGGCGAAGAGGTTACGGGTCAGGTAAAGTATTATAACTCTTTCCTTATGAAATGTCCGTTCAAGACGTGGAAATAACACCTGAAAACTGTCAATTTATGGGGTAAAAACTGTTTTCACCCCCTTTATAGTCTGATTTAGGGGGATGAGTGATGTTGGTTCTGTATAATTTTGTAGTGTGAAAATAAAACAAGAATAAAAACGAACTAACAAACAAGAATATGAAAACAGCTACTTTCGCACAGAATTTATTAAATGTACAGTCTGACCTCTTGAACTTTGCGTATAAGCTTACGGCAGATTATGAAGATGCAAATGACTTGCTTCAGGAAACATCGCTTAAGGCTTTGGACAATGAGGAGAAATACACCGAAGAAACAAATTTCAAGGGATGGATTTACACTATTATGCGTAATATCTTTATTAATAATTACAGAAAGACATTGCGCGATCAGACATATGTAGACCAGACGGATAACTCTTACTTTATAAATAAGGGGTTTGATCTGGAGGGAGATTCTACCGAGGGTGCTTATGACTTGAAGGAGATGAGGCGTATTGTGAATTCATTGCCAAGTGAATATAGAGTTCCTTTTTCTATGTTCGTTGCAGGATTCAAGTATCGTGAGATTGCAGAAAAGCTTAACTTGCCATTGGGTACAGTGAAGAGCAGAATATTTTTCACAAGACAGAAACTGCAGGAAGAACTTAAGGATTTCAGATAACGGATATTCTGCTTGTGTGAAAATGTTTTTATAACTATATATGTTACAGGGTAGTTCCTTGAGGGGCTACCCTGATTTTTTATGTGTGGATTCTTGCAAGGCATAAAAAAAAGGCCTGCAAATCTGCAGACCTTTTTCTATGTAAGGAAAATAGTTTTCAAGATTATGCGTTAACGCGTTTTTCCTGAATTCTAGCCTTCTTACCAGTAAGAGCACGCAAGTAGTACAATTTAGCACGACGTACTTTACCGATTTTGTTGACAGTGATGCTGTCGATAGCTGGAGATTCCAATGGGAAGATACGTTCTACACCAACTGTACCAGACATCTTGCGTACAGTGAAACGTTTCTTTTCACCATGACCAGAAATTTTGATAACAACACCGCGATACAACTGAACGCGTTCCTTGCTACCTTCAACGATACGGTATGCTACTGTGATTGTGTCACCAGCTTTGAATGAAGGATGCTGTTTGCCAGTAGCAAATGCTTCTTCTGCAATTTTAATTAAATCCATTGTTTTT
>Juniper_p1__coassemble_183_pt1 | contig 53003 bp, 38 predicted proteins | sample Juniper_p1__metabat2_low_PE_029 | metagenome-assembled genome bin Juniper_p1 | reverse complement strand
ATTCAGTAAACTGCTGACGGTGACCGTTCAGTTTTCTGTAACCTTTTCTTCTCTTCTTGTGGAATACCAACACTTTGTCACCCTTTACAAGGTTTGACTTAACTTCGCAAACCACTTTTGCACCTTCTACAGTAGGAGCACCTACAGTTACAGTTCCATTGTTGTCAACCAACAAAACTTTGTCAAATTCAACAGTTGCACCGTTTTCAGCGTTCTGAATGTGGTGTACAAACAGTTTCTTGCCTTCTTCAGCTTTGAACTGTTGACCGTTAATTTCTACGATTACGTACATTTTATTATAAATATTAAACGGGTTTCTTCCGTAAGGTGGATTGCTTCCGGCAATCACTTGTTTACCTCCGCGGACTAAAATCGGCTGCAAAGATACTTCAAATACTTTATATAATCAATAGTTTGACTGTTATTTTTTTTATATAAACCTCTGTTTTTCAGTAATAACAGTTTCGGATGATTCAGAAAGCATAAAAAAAAGTGTGGTATGCCCGGTTGAGCATACCACACTTTCGTATATTGAATCGTACTTATTAGAAATATAAGTAGCGGTTGTCAACAACTTCTGCCTTCTGATAAAGGTCGTTGATGAACTGTGTAGCAAATCTTGCATACATGTTTGTCAGAGTAGTTTCTTCTGACTTGACATCAAGTTTTTCAGAACCGTTGTCCTTGCTTAATACCTGTACCATGTAAACACCGGCGTTACCCTTTACAGCTGCGCTTGTAGCATTTACTGCTGTTTTTGATGCAACAGCACCGATAACAGGTTCGCTTCCTCTTGTCATAGAAATATATGCAGGAGCAGAGAATGTTACGTGTTTAACTGTGTCGCTTACAGCATTCTTGATAGCTTTAGCCTGGTCGATAGAAGTGCATGCTTTCATGTCGGCCATGATAAGCTCAGCTTTTTTGTCACGGCGGATTTCGCTGCGAAGCATATCAGCTACTGAGTTGATGTTGCGATAGCCTACAGGATTGATTCTGTCAAGTGCTACTACCATAATATGGTCATTGTTTCCGCATTCGTACAATGGAGAAACTTCACCTTCTTTAGCACCGAATATCCAGCGGATAACTTCCTTAGTTGAAGGAACACCACCTACATAGTGTTCAGAAGAAGAGAAATCAGTGCGAGGGATAACTGTGTATCCGTATTCTTCTGCATTCTTTTCAAGTTCGTCTATTGTTGTGCTCTGAGCTACGAACTGGCTGAACTTGTTGTAAGCCTCGTTGTATGTATCGTTGCTGAATTCTACGTTACGTTTGATAACAGCCACTTTGTATTTTTCCTGCATGCTCTTCTTGTTCATAACCTGCAGGATTACATTAGCCTGACCGATGTTCAGTTTAGCGATTTCGTTTACAGGCTGGCTGATAAGAGTCTTGATGAATGTTTCGTTTTCAGAGTTCAGCTGTCCGCCTTCCCATGAAGAAGCGCTCACCCATGTAGCTTCGCCTGTCTGGCCATAAACCTTAGCTATTTCTTCGAAGCTTGCTCCACCCTTGATAGCATCGTAGATACTGTCTGTAAGAGTCTTTGTCTTTTCTTCAGTATCAGCGTAAACCTGAATCTGACGGAACTGGATTGAGTCAGGAGCGTTTACCTTTGCTATAATCTTGAAAGCATTGTATGAATCGTCTGCCTGGCTGTAGTACGGACCGAACACTTCGTTCATACCGATAGAGTCAAGACGTGCTACAACGTCTGAAGGAAGAACTGATTTGTTTACAGGAATATCAGAATATGATACTGCTGAACCTGTAGAACGTACGAATGTACCGAAGTCTGCAGTTGTGTTGTTCAGCTGTTCGCTATATTCAGTTACTTCATCCAAAACAGCTTTTCTGTCAGCGTCTGAAGGCAATACCTGTACATCTACGAAACGGATGTTACGAGTTTCAGCCAACTGCTTGAACTGTTCTTTTCTTTCTTTGTAAAGTGCCTTGATTTCATCGTCAGATACTTTAACCAAAGAATCGTTTACAGCAGAATATGGAACAGCAGCCATAAGCAGGTCGCTCTGTTCTGTACGTGCCTTGAATGCATCTTCTGCAGCTACAGGGTTTGAAATAAGAGATTTTGAGATAAGGTTCTGATATTTTTCAGCCAATGCAGACTGTCTTAAAGTCTTTTCTACGAAATTCCAGAAGTTACCCATTGTCTGATAGTATTCTACATACTGTGCAGGCATCTGGCTTGTGCTTAGGTTAGAATAATCAACGAGGAATTTCTTCAGCATATCCTTGTCGAATGCACCTGTCTGTGGGTTGCGGAACGGAGTGTTCATCAGCATTGGATGAGTACCTTCGTCGATGATTGACTGGATTTCTGCGTCAGTAACTGTAAGGCCCAATTCTTCAGCCTGTTCAGCTATGAGCTTGTTGTTGACGTATGATTGCCATACCTGGTCTTTAACGCTTGCCAACTGTGTCTCGTTAAGAGAAGACAGTCCGTTAGTCAGTTTGATAACTTCGGTGTATTCGTCAACCAGTTTCTGGTAATCCTGTGCGGAGATTTTATCTCCATTAATCTCTCCTACGTCTTGCCTTCCCTGATGTGGCTGGAATATTTTCCAGGCGTCACCTGCTATAAAAGCGAAGAGGGCAATACCGATAACAATGACCAATAATGGTCCTTTGCTTCTAATAGTTTGTAAAGTTGCCATTTAAAATTATTATTTTTTGTTTATTGTTTTTCTGTATTTAGCGCACGAAGATACGAAAAATGTTTTTGAGTTGCTATTTTCTGTAGAAAAAAATGCTTATTTCTGTATTTTCAACTTTACAAGTTCGATTTTTGTGCTCGTAGCCTTGATAATGTTGAACTGAAATCTGTCTATCACAATCTTTTCGTGCGGTTTAGGTATTCTCTGAAACTCGTTTATGATTAATCCTCCCAATGTCTGATATTCGTCACTTTCAGGAAGGTTTAAGTCGAATTTTTCATTTATTTCTTCTATCTCCAGACGACCTGACAAAATGTATTCGTTCTCATTCAATTCTTTAGCAACGATATTTTTGTTGTCATGTTCGTCCTCGATGTCACCGAGCAGCTCTTCTACGATGTCTTCCAGTGAAATGATTCCGGATGTTCCACCAAATTCGTCGACTACCACTGCAAGCGATTTCTTCTGCTGCATAAGGAGTTGCATCACTTTGTTTGCCCCCATACTTTCAGGTACTACGGGAATGGACGTTATGTTCTTTTCCCACTCTTCGGTAGCTCCGAACATTTCTGACGAGTGGATATAACCGATGATATTGTCTATATTGTCGCGATATACAATGATTTTGCTTAGTCCGCTTTCAATGAAAACCGACATAATTTCTTTTTTCGGTGTTCCTGTTTCAACTGCAATGATTTCCGTTCGTGGAATCATACAGTCTTTTACCTTGATGCTGGAAAAATCAAGGGCATTGCGGAATATCTGGATTTCAGGCTCTATTTCGTTTTCCTTCTGCGATTCGTCTATGCTGCTTTCAATAAGATAGTCGAGGTCGACTTTTGAAAATGCCTTTTCACTGTCCTCTTTCTTAATCTTCTTTCCGGCCAGTCTTAAAATGCTTGTGGAAAGGAAAGAAGAAAATCTGCTTATAGGGTATAGTACAAGATAACAGATATATGTAGGAACACACAGAATCTTTAGCGTAAAGTTCGGGTTGATTTTGAACAGGGTTTTAGGCATGAATTCCCCGGTTATTAATATAATCAGTGTGGAAATGATAGTCTGTACGACGACCATCAATGCTTCGCTTTTTATTATTCCATACAACAGGTGCTTTTCTATTATTTCGGCCATTAATATACCGTATATTACCAATGCAATGTTGTTGCCTACCAGCATAGTGGATATAAAATTGTTTGGATTCTGGTAGAATACGGTCAGGATTTTGGTGGAAAAGTTATTCGACTTTTCCATTTCGAACCTTAGCTTGTTTGAAGACACAAAGGCTATCTCCATTCCGGAAAAGAATGCAGAAAAAGCCATTGTGATAATTAGTTCTATGATTATATCCATTTCTTATATATAAAGTTGGTGACAATATAATAATGTATATTATCAGTTGTTTGTGTTTTGTATAGCATTTGTTGTATCTTGCGGAGCTGTATCTTCAACAGTGAAAATTCCTGTAGGTGTAAATATTTCATATTCTGTCATTTCCTGGTTCGAGTCGAAGCCATATCCTGTCAGAATCTTGTCTTCCTGTTCTATCTTTATGAACTTGTCAGAATATATTCGTTCTTTCGACTGGTCCCAAAACAGAAGTTCGGTGTCGAATTTATCTCCTAACTGGTTTTGTATGTGTACATTCCCCCTTAGTTCCCATATCTCTTTCTTTTCGTGATAGTATGCTGTATCGGCCTTTATGCTGGCGTCTACCCTGAACAGACTGTCGAATTTCTCAAGGTACAGTCCTTTCTCGAATGCCCAGTATGGGGGATTCTTCTTTGTGAAAACCAGCCATTCGTCTGTGACAATCTTGTATCTTATCATACCCGAGTCTGATACATAAGATACCACCCCGGTAGTGTGCATATCAGGCAGGGAGTCTTTTTCGTCGATAGCTGCAGCTAATTTTTTGTCCTTGCTTCCACACGATGGGAAAAAAAGAAACATAACAGTTGCCCATACGGCAACTGTTATGCTTATAAAATATTTAGTTTTGAAAAAGTTTTGTCTATATGACATACATTTTATCTGATAGTTGTTGTTTCGCCAATCCATCCACCGATAGTTACTGTGTGTCCCTTGCTCAAACCAAGGAAGAACAAGTCTTCATCTTTCGGAGTGTAGGCAGAATATGTTCTGATAAGTTCGTTTGCTTTGTCGGCAACACTTGGATCAACACTCTTCGCACGTTGCAACTTGTCGATAACTGCAAAGAATGTACATTTATTCAAAGCTGATTCATCACTCCAGTTAGGGCTTGATGCATACATCTGTGCAATAAGGATATAAGCATCTCCATAATTGTTGTTGAATGAGATAGCCTTGTTGCAGTATTGTTTAGCACGGCTGAGCTGTTTCTTGCTGAAAAGTATTACACCGGCATTGTAGCAGTATTCAGCTTTCTTCAAAGGGTCCTGTTCCAGTTCGATAGCCTGGTCGAAGTAACCTATACTCTTGTCCAAATCGCCTTTCTTGTAATACATGTATCCGCAACCAGCAGCTGTAGCTGCAGTCGGTTCAATAGCATGAGCTGCTTCAGAAGCTTCGAAATATGCTTCTTCTTCAGTACATTTCAAAAGCTGCATTACAGAAATAACCTGCTTCAGATATTCAAGATTTGTTTTGTTCTGTGCAACTTTAGGACCGTAGATTGACTGCAGGTTCTCGCAAGAAGCTGCTCCACTGTTGATGAAATATGCATCTACGTTGTCTTTTGTCGTTTTGAAAAGGTTTTTCATCTTTTCTTTCTTTTCAGCCATGTAAGCTGCGTCAGCATAACCAGAAACAGTCAGATAATCTTGGATGAACTGTTCTTTGTGGGTATCGTCAGCTTTCAGTTTACGTGATGACATATCCATCATATCAAGAAACATGAAGTAGTCTGATTTTTCTTTCTCCATGTCAACTGCTTTCTTGGCCCATTCATATGCCTGATTCAAATCAAGGTTCTTTCCTGAGAATACGATGTAGTCGTGTACTTTCATACCTAAAATAGAACCTTCAGTAGATTTAGATCTTACCAATTTGTTAAGTTGGTCAAGATACTTGATACGCTGATCGTGTACAGCCAAAAGTTCATCTAAATAAGCTTTCTGCTGAGCTGCATCTTTTGTGCTCTGAATTAGACCACGAAGGATTTTAGCACCGTTGGTATATGTTCCAACCTGTGCGAGAGGAGCTTCTGTAAAAACAGCTTTCCAAGGAGTGTATGCATCCTTGAAGTTGTCTGTTTTAACATATTCAGTATAAATACTGATGTTTTGAAGACAACGGATACTGTCTTCACCATGTCCAAACCTTGAACCGTCTTCTACTCCTTTTTGAGCAAAAGTAGCTGTTGCACCTAATGAGAGGGCACACAGCATTGTAAACATCTTCATTCTCATCGTATATTAATTTAATTGTTTATTGTGTGTGAATTGATTAGTTAACTCTCCACTTCATGAACCAAGGCTCATTCAGTGTAAGTCCGATTTTCAGAACAAACCTATTTTCAGACATCAGGTTGCTGTTGCTCGGAGAAAGATTGACATACTGACCTGTAATACTCAATACTGTTTTTCTCTGGAACAATGACAGTGGGAAACCTAAACCGGCTGTTACTCCTATTTCTTTGGCTCCATCAGAGAAAGAACTTCCGTTTACATCATTTGGTATTTTGATGTATGGTGAGTTATAGTATGCACCGGCCCTGTATGATATTCTTTTAAAGAAGTTTCGTCCGATGTGATCAGGAGTGTATTCCACTCCGGCAGCAATCTTGCTTCTGTTGTTATACATTCCTGCCACGTTTGACAGTTTTACTTTTGACCATTCCTGCAATGTATAATCCAAGCATACCGTAAGATTATTCTTAAACTGATATGCTAAACCAACTCCGTATGTTGATGGGATGCCATATCCGTCGTAGTCAGTCTTTTCATTTGTAGAACTGTAGCTGCTACCGTCTGTAACCTGTGTACCTGTAACCTCGGTAGAACTCAGTTTATGTCCGAGGCCATAAGTCAATCCTAATGTAATGCTGTTGTTTTTGTCCAATGGTTGGGTGTATTGTAATCCCAAATCGAGTTTATAGCTTTTTACATTAAGATTTCTATAATTGATGGTGTAATCACCATTGTTGCTGAGTGTTGCAGTAGTGCTATATTCCTGACTTCCGTACAGGTAACCGATATTGGCACCGAAAGACAGGTTCTTTAGTATCTTATATCCCAATCCTGCAAAAACGTAATTTGTACCTCCGTTGCCTGTGTATTTATTAGTTACGCTTACACTATTGCTGTTTGAAACACTATTGGTAGAACTGAAATTGTAACCTACTGTAGAGTAAGGTGTAAACCCGATGGCCATACCTAATCTTGGATGAAGGCGGAACTGAATGGCAAGATAGTCGAAACTGGAGTTTCTTGCATTTGCTTTTATTCCATTCTCTTCATAGTTTGAACTTTTCATGCTGAAACCGATGTCGAACATAAACGACAGCGAATCTACAGAAGTGTATGAAGCCGGATTCATAGGATTGATATGTCTGCTTGAGCGCAATGCGTTACCTACACCTCCCATGGCTGCATTGCTCGTAAAGACCTGGTCTGACAAGTCCCCAAACCCGAATCTTGTGTATGGAGAATTTGTGCTTGACTGTGCGAAAGAGCACATATAAGCAATTGCAAAAATAACGCTGAAGAGTATCTTTTTATTTGACATTATAATTCAGTATTCTGTTTAAACCTTTTAAAACTAAAAATCTATCTGCAAAGATGATACTTTTTAATTTTGTATCAAAAGAAAATTTATCTCCGCCAGTTAAAAAAACTAAAAGGTCGGGATATTTTTTCTGTAATTGAGCGATGTAGCCTTTTATTTCGAATTCAATACCTTTAATTACTCCGGCTCTTATAGCTGTTTCCGTGTTGAAGCCTAATTCAGGAACTTCGCCTCCTTTTTCGATTAAAGGAAGTTTGTCACAGCATGCGCTCAATGATTTGAATCTGGTGTAAATGCCTGGTGAAATGTTGCCGCCCCAGTACGTCGCATTGGCATCAATAAACTCGTAAGTAAGTGCTGTGCCGGCATCAATTACAAGCAGATTTCTGTTAGGCATAAGATAATTCGCTCCCACTACGGCGGCCAGACGATCCATGCCTAATGTTTCGGGCGTTTTGTACTTGTTGGTGATTGGTATAGGAGTTTTGTAATCTAATGTCAATACCGGAAAGCTGACATTTGCCAATTGCTTTTTTATGGTATTGCTTAGAGTTATTACAGAGGCAATTATGCATCTGTCTATAGGATACTTATGGCATAATATCTTTATACAGTCCAATGAATGGTTTGAGCCTCGGAGAATTTCTACCTGTTCATCTCCGTCGAAAACCGCAAGTTTTGCTACTGTGTTGCCAATGTCTATAATTAAATTCACAATATATAATTTTATTGCGTGCAAAGTAAAGTAAAAAAAAGAAATTTACAGCAATAAAATAGATGTTTTGTTTCATATTTATAGATAATTAGTCTTATTTTTGCGCTGAAAATTACAAATACATAAATTAATAAAATGTTTGCTATTAGATTTAGGGTATTATTGATAGGGCTGTCACTTCTTATCAGTCTGCAATCATATTCACAGAAAAACGACAGTATTCAGTTTAGTTTGCTGACATGCGCACCTGGAACGGAAATCTATTCTCTGTTTGGTCATACTGCCATACGATATCAGAATTTTACACAAAATAGAGATTTGGTGTTTAACTATGGTATGTTCAGTTTTTCTACACCTAATTTTATATTCCGTTTCGTAAAGGGGGAAACTGATTATCAGTTGGGTATAACAGAATTTGTACCATTTGAAGCGGAATACATGTTTCGTGGCTCATCGGTCTATCAGCAGGTGCTGAATCTAACGCAAGAAGAAAAAAACAGGCTGCTGGAACTCCTCGTCCTGAATTATCAGCCGCAAAACAGAATCTACAGGTATAATTATTTTTATGACAACTGTACCACAAGAGCACGCGACCAGATAGAACGTTGTATCAACGGAAAAGTGATTTATCAGGATTCTGTAGAGGAGAAAAGTTTTCGTGGTATAGTCCATGAATTTACTAAAGGATTTCAGTGGGAAGAGTTGGGGATGGACCTGTGTCTTGGTGCTGAAGCCGATGAAATGATAGATATACGCCGGCAGATGTTTTCACCTTTCTATATGAGAGCTTTTGCAGATAGGGCCTATATAGAAGAACCGGACGGAAAAGTTCGTCCTCTGGTATTGAAAGAAGAGGTAATAGTTAATGCAGAGCGTGATGAAGATGAAGCGGGATTTCCTTTCAGTCCGATGACTTGTGCCATTGCTTTCTTAGTCGTAAACGTTCTGTTTGCAGTGCTTCAGGTACTTAAGAAGAAAATTTATTGGGGGTGGGATATTGTGTTATATCTTTCACAGGGTATAGCCGGTTGCATTATCTCTTTCCTGTTTTTCTTTTCGGTACACCCCACTGTAGGCTCCAACTGGATGATTCTCCTGTTTAATCCTATACCTTTGTTGTATCTACCATTTATGGTTTATAATGACGTAAAACGTAATAATGATAGGTATCACATTGTTAATTTGGTGTATTTAACATTTTTTATGCTCTTAATGCCGGTTATACCGCAGGAATTTAATTTAACAGTGTTACCTTTGGCACTTGGTTTGTGGTGCAATGCCATGAGTCATACTATTGTTTGTAGAAAATTGAAATGAAAGAAAAATTAATAACATCCCTGATTACTGCCATAGTCATATCCGGTATTAATGCACAGACGGTTCCGGCTGTGCCGAAGCTCGTTATAGGATTGACTATCGACCAGTTGCGTACAGATTATATAGAGGCTTTTTCTGCCATGTATGGCGAAAGAGGATTTAAGCGTCTTTTCAAGGAAGGACGTGTATATGTGAATGGCGAATATGATTTTATAAAACCGGATCAGTCGTCGTCTGTAGCTTCTATATATACTGGTACCTCGCCTTATTATAATGGTATAGTTGGCAACAGTTGGATGGACAGGAATACGCTTTGTGTAGTCAAGAGTGTCGATGATAAGGCGTATATGGGAATTTACACTTCTGAAAACACTTCACCTCAGCATCTCTCCGTATCGAACTTAGCAGACGAACTTATGGTTTCTACCCATGGAGAATCTCATGTCTATTCTATAGCTCCTACAAAGGAAATGGCTATTATGGGGGCCGGTCATGCTGCTAAAGGTGCGTTCTGGATAAACGATGATAACGGAAAGTGGAGCGGTACTACATATTATGGCGCGTTCCCTGAATGGGTGACAAATTTCAACGACCGTAACGGCCTTGATTTCAGAATAGACCAGATAACATGGGGTCCTTATCTGCCTGTTACGGCTTATAAATATATAACGACAGAAACCAAACAACTCACTTTCAAGCATAATTTCACAGACGAACGTCTTTTGAAGTACAAGAAGTTCAAGACAAGCCCTTATGTAAACGATGAGGTAAACAAATTAGTGAATGTCTTTCTCAACAATACCAATGCAGGGCTGGATGATACGCCTGATTTGCTTACTTTAGGATATTATGCAGGAAATTATGACGGTAAACCGGATTCTGAATATGCCATGCAGATACAGGATATGTATGTACGCCTGGATAACAGCATAGGTGATTTGCTGGATATGGTAGATAGGAAGGTCGGTTTGAAGAATACATTGATATTTATAACCTCTACCGGCTATCGTTCTCCCGAACCTGAAGACCTGCCGGAATATAGGATACCGACAGGGGAGTTCCATCTGAAACGCTGTTCAGCCTTGCTTAATATGTATCTGATGGCTATCTATGGCCAGGGACAGTATGTGGAAACATATTATGGAAATCAGATATATCTGAATCATAAACTTATAGAGGATAAAAACCTGAATCTTACGGAGGTTATGAACCGCTCGTCTGAATTTATAGTACAGATGAGTGGCATACGTTCTGCATATTCGTCACAGCGTCTTCTTCTTGGTGCCTGGGACCCAAAGATTGATAAAATCAGAAACTCATTTACCCGAAAGTGTTCCGGCGATTTATATATCGAGATATTGCCGGGTTGGAAGGTGGTAGATGAATATTCCAATAATATAAGAGTGGAACGCGAGGCTTATGCATTGGTTCCGGTGTTCTTTTTCGGGTATAATATCAAACCTGAGATACTGTATTCACCTGTAAAAGTGGCAGCTGTAGCACCTACGCTGGCACATTTCATGCGTATCAGGGCTCCTAATGCAAGTGTGGTGGCTCCATTGACAGGAATACGCAAATAAATGTCCGTATTTGCCGCATTTTGTGCGTTTTTAATTATCTTTGTACGCCGTTGAATATATTTAACGGCATTAATCAGTAAATAAAAAATAAAATATATAATGGGATTTAATGAATTTATAAGCAAGTTGTTCGGGAACAAAGCTTCTCGCGACATGAAGGAAATCCAGCCATGGGTAGAAAAGATTAAAGCAGCATACCCTGAAATAGAGAAGCTGAGTAATGATGAACTGCGTGCCAAAACGGAAGAACTTAAAAAGTATATCAAAGATTCTGCCGTTGCTGAAAATAAGAAGATTGAAGAACTGAAGGCTACAATCGAAACTACAGACATTGAAAAACGTGAACCTATCTTTGCACAGATAGATAAATTGGAGAAAGAAGTACTCGAAAAATACGAAAAAGCACTTAATGATGTGCTTCCGGTTGCTTTCTCTATCGTAAAAGATACAGCAAGACGTTTCACTCAGAACGAAGAAATAGAAGTTTCTGCTACTGATTTCGACCGTGAACTGGCTGCTATGGGAAAAGACTTTGTACGCATCGAAGGCGACAAGGCTATATGGCAGAACCATTGGGTAGCAGGTGGTAACGATATGAAATGGGGAATGATTCACTACGATGTACAGCTCTTCGGTGGTGTTGTTCTTCATCAGGGAAAAATTGCGGAAATGGCAACAGGTGAAGGTAAGACACTCGTAGCTACATTGCCTGTATTCCTTAATGCATTGACCGGTAATGGTGTACATGTCGTTACTGTGAACGACTACCTTGCAAAACGTGACTCTGAGTGGATGGGACCTCTCTATATGTTCCATGGATTGAGTGTTGACTGTATTGACAAGCATCAGCCAAACTCTGCTGCACGTCGTCGTGCATATATGGCTGATATCACATTCGGTACAAACAATGAGTTTGGTTTCGACTATTTGCGCGACAATATGGCTAACAGTCCTAAAGACCTTGTACAGCGCAAACATAACTTTGCAATTGTCGACGAGGTAGACTCTGTATTGATTGACGATGCCCGTACTCCGCTTATCATTTCCGGTCCTGTCCCAAAGGGTGACCAGCAGTTGTTCGAAGTTCTTCGTCCGTTGGTAGAACGTCTGGTTGAGGCACAGCGCAAGCTTGCTACTCAGTATCTGGCAGATGCAAAACGTCTTATCGCTTCCGACAAGAAGGAAGAAGTGGAAGAAGGTTTCCTTTCATTGTTCCGTAGCCATAAGGCTCTTCCAAAGAACAAACCTCTCATCAAGTTCCTCAGCGAACCGGGTATTAAGGCTGGTATGCTGAAGACTGAGGCTATCTATATGGAAGCAAACAACAAGCGTATGCCTGAGGCTGTAGAACCTCTTTATTTCGTAATTGATGAAAAGATGAAGAGTGCCGACCTTACTGATAAGGGTATCGAACTTATCACAGGTAATTCTCAGGACCCTACACTCTTCGTTCTTCCTGATATAGCAGCACAGTTGTCTGAACTTGAAAACGAAACATCTTTGACAGACGAAGAAAAGTTGGCTAAGAAAGACGAACTGATGACTAACTATGCTATCAAGTCTGAACGTGTCCATACAATCAATCAGTTGCTTAAGGCATATACAATGTTCGAAAAGGACACTGACTATGTTGTGATGGATGGACAGGTTAAAATCGTTGACGAGCAGACAGGACGTATCATGGATGGTCGTCGTTGGAGCGACGGTTTACACCAGGCTGTCGAAGCTAAGGAAGGTGTTAAGGTTGAAGCTGCTACACAGACATTTGCTACTATCACTCTGCAGAACTACTTCCGTATGTATCACAAATTGTCAGGTATGACAGGTACAGCAGAAACAGAGGCAGGCGAATTCTGGGATATCTACAAACTCGATGTTGTGACTATTCCTACTAACCGTCCAATCGCACGTAAGGATATGAACGACCGCGTTTATAAGACTAAACGTGAAAAATATAAAGCCGTTATCGAAGAGATTGAAAAGATGGTTGAAATGGGTCGTCCTGTATTGGTCGGTACAACATCGGTTGAAATCTCAGAAATGTTGAGCAAGATGCTTACTCTCCGTAAGATTGAGCATAACGTACTTAATGCCAAGTTGCATCAGAAAGAAGCTGACATTGTAGCTAAAGCCGGTTTGGGACGTACAGTAACTATTGCTACAAATATGGCCGGTCGTGGTACCGACATCAAATTGAGCGACGAGGTTAAGGCTGCCGGAGGTTTGGCTATTATCGGTACCGAACGTCACGAATCACGTCGTGTAGACCGTCAGTTGCGTGGTCGTGCAGGACGTCAGGGTGACCCGGGTTCTTCTGTATTCTTTGTTTCTCTTGAAGACGATTTGATGCGTCTGTTCTCTTCTGACCGTATCGCGTCTGTAATGGATAAACTTGGTTTCAAGGAAGGAGAAATGATTGAGCATAAGATGATTTCAAATTCTATCGAACGTGCACAGAAGAAAGTTGAAGAAAACAACTTCGGTATCCGTAAGCGTTTGCTTGAATATGATGATGTTATGAACAAGCAGCGTAATGTGGTTTATACTAAGCGTCGTCATGCATTGATGGGTGAACGTATAGGTATGGATATCGTTAATATGATTTGGGAACGCTGTGCCAATGCCCTGGATATGGCTACTTACTCTGAAGCCAAAATGGAAATACTCCAGACTCTTGCAATGGAAACTCCATTCACAGAAGATGAATTCATCTCAAAAGATAAGAATGAACTTACTGAAAGAACATTCGATGCTGCAATGGAAATCTTTAAGCGTAAGACTGACCGTATGGCTCAGATTGCCAATCCGGTAATCAAGCAGGTATATGAAAATCAGGGACAGATGTATGAAAACATTATGATTCCTATTACAGACGGCAAACGTATGTATAACATCCCTGTAAACTTGAAGGCTGCTTATGAGTCTGAATCAAAAGAAATCGTGAAGGCTTTCGAAAAGTCTATCCTTCTTCATACTATAGATGAGGCATGGAAGGAAAATCTTCGCGAACTTGACGAACTTAAACATTCCGTACAGAATGCAAGCTATGAACAGAAAGACCCATTGTTGATTTTCAAACTTGAGTCTGTGAAACTGTTTGACAATATGGTTGCCAAAATCAACAATAATACAATTTCTGTATTGATGCGTGGTCAGATACCTGTACAGGAACCGGAACAGGTGCGTGAGGTAGCTCCGGAACCGGCTCCAAGAAAGCAGCAGTATAAGGAAGAAAAGGTAGACCTTAATGATCGTGCACAGCAGAGTGCAGCCGGAAAGGATACACGTGAAGTGAAAAACGAACCTTATAAGGCTGAAAAGACAGTAGGTCGAAATGATCCATGTCCTTGTGGAAGCGGTTTGAAATACAAGAACTGTCACGGTAAACTATAAGAATTTTAATAAAATACACGTTATGAGGGTCGTCTCTTAACAAAGGGACGGCCTTTATTATTGCCCTTTATTACCTTTTAACTTCATAATATTCAGAAATATATTAATTTTGTACAGACTAAAACTGTACATATTATGAAGAAATATGCCCTTTATATCGTCATGCTTGTAAGTGTTCTCGTTTCATCATGCAGTTCCATACAGACACTTACTTTCGACCAGTTGGCTCCGGCCCAAGTTAATTTCCCATATCAGGTTTCTGTTGTAGGAGTTGTAAATAATATGCCTTTACGTCCGAAACCGAAGAAAAATATACTGACACTGGGAATGATTGACGCTGAGGGAAAGAGTGCAGCAGAGGCTTTGGCCGGCTCGCTTGCTGACAGCAAGTTCTTTAATCAGGTTATAATATGTGATTCTGCTCTGTGTGCAGATGATTTTTCAACCGTTCTTACTGCAGATGAAGTAAATGAACTTTCTTCAATGTTGGGAGTAGACATGTTGGTGTCTTTTGAAAGACTGCTTCTCGATGTTGAAAAGAAAGAATATACTAATCCCGGATGGGACGTTTCAATTCCTGTTTTGCAGGTTCAGGTAACACCTATAGTCAGATTGTATATACCGGGACGACAGAAACCATTGGTAGAGCTTACTGCTACCGATTCATTGTATTTCGATGTGGGCTACAGAATATCGGAAAAAGAAGTGATAGAAGAGGCTACAAGGCATGCAACGTCTGTTATAAGCAATAATATAGTGCCATACTGGCAGACTGTCAACAGATTGTATTTTGACGGCGGTGGAGTTGAAATGCGAGATGCGGGAGTATATGTAAACGAAGGGAATTGGGACGCTGCGCGAGAGTTGTGGACCCAGGTTTATAACCGTCTGAAGAAAGGTAATGCCAAGTTCAGGGCTGCCTACAATATTGCACTCTCGTACGAGATGATAGCCGATATGAATAAAGCTGAGGAATGGCTGAAAAAGGCATCCGATTGTGTCAAGGCAGGTTCTGAGGAAGAAATGGTGCTAAAGTACTATATATCTCAGTTTATGAAAAGGAAAGACGAATTGGGTAAACTGAATGTTCAAATGGGACGTTTTAATAACAATTTTTGACCTGTTTGTTTTGAAACATTATAATTTTTAGTAATTTTGAGGTAATAAAATTTTATGCCTATGAATGTTAGCGAAAAAACACGTGCAGCCATATCGTCATCCATTAGAGATGCATTATGTCGATATGTATCGGGAGATGAAAATACTGTAGTTACAGATATTCATCTGCAGCCGAAACAGGACAGTGGCGAGCTTCTGATTTTTAACGATGACGATGAAGAATTGGCGCGTACCATAATAGACGAATGGGTGGAATGCGATTCGGAAAACTTCATTGCAGAAGTCGAACCGCTTTTGCGTTCGGAGATTGTTGCATTGAACGACCAGGGATATTTCGAGAAACTGTCTTTGATGAAACCATATTCTTTTGTGTTGGTTGATGATGACAAGGAAACGGTTGCCGAATTGATGTTGGTTGACGATGAGGATACTCTTTTGCTTAACGACGAGCTTCTGAAGGGACTTGACGAGGAACTCGATGCTTTCCTGAAAGAACTCTTGGAGAAATAATGAAGATATTGTGACGGTCGGGGTAAGACAATGCATTTGCATCAGAAGTCTTTCCCCGGCTTTTGTTTTATATTTATTCGAAGTATATGGGAGAAAGGATATCGTTTAGAAGAAATGAGCAATTACACACAGTAAACCCACGATGGCGCGGTAATCCTTCCGTTAAAGGTAAGTTCTTTAACCGTCAGCACAGATGGCGTCCCGGAGTGGGGAACATATTGAAATGGCGGTTCTCGCCCAATCCTCAGAGAAAGGAGAAACGCAGCATAAAGTGGACACCGAAAGTAAAATACCTTCATGACCTTGATGCTGCTACAGGTAATGCTCTGATATGGCTCGGACACAATTCGTTTTTCCTTCAGCTTGGCGGAAAACGTTTTATGATAGATCCGGTGTTTGGAAGCATTCCTTTTGTAAAAAGACGCAGTACCTTTCCTGCCAATCCTTCTGTCTTTAAAAATATAGACTATCTGCTTATCAGCCATGACCATTTCGACCATCTTGACAAACCGAGTGTGGCACGACTTTTCTCGGAAAATCCTGATATGAAACTATTTTGTGGAATAGGAACGGGCAGGCTTATTAAGGGATGGCTCCCGGATATGGAGGTGATTGAGGCCGGATGGTACCAGCAGCATAAGGACGAAGGGCTATGTCTTACTTTCCTTCCGGCTCAGCATTGGAGCAAGAGAGGATTAAGTGATGGTGGAGAACGTCTTTGGGGAGCATTTATGATACAGGCAGACGGAATAACCATATACAACAGTGGTGATACGGGCTATGCACATCATTTCAAGGAATTGCCTGAAATCTTTCCGCATATCGACTATTGTATGATAGGTATAGGCGCATATAAGCCACGCTGGTTTATGAAACCAAACCATATATCGCCGTACGATGCTCTTACTGCTTCAGCAGAAATGGGGGCGCGTGTGACGATACCTATGCATTACGGAACATTCGACCTTTCGGACGAACCTCTGTTTGACCCTCCTCATGTTTTTGCTGCTGAGGCTGAAAAGAGGAATATGGATGTCATTATTCCTGAGTTAGGTGAGGTGATTAAGCTTCATCATATCAGATAAAATCTATTTAAATGATTCCCCAATGAACGTCCGGTGAACGCTTAATGAACGCAGAATGAATTATGCGATGCTGATATAAGATTCTTTTAAAGTGCTTTTAAATACCATTTAAATAGCGTTTAAAAGCCTCCAAAAATTAAAAAAAAGAACAGCCAAAAGCTGTTCTTTTTTCGTTATATAGTGTTCATTCACTGTTCATCAGTTATTTTTTCAGAGCAGCGATGCTTTCTTTCAAAGCTGCAATTTTGGTTTCCGCATCAGCCTGTTTCTTGCGTTCCATTTCAATAACGTTAGCCGGAGCCTTGCTTACAAACTTCTCGTTGCTTAGCTTCTTCATTACGCTCATGAGGAATCCTTCCTGATATTTCAGGTCTGCTTCAAGCTTCTTTAGTTCTTCTTCCACGTTAATCAGATTTCCGAGAGGAACTGCATATTCAGTTGTTCCTACCATGAATGAAGCTGCACCTTCTGCCTTTGCATCTACCTGTGCTATTGCAGACAGGTTGCACAATTTCTCTATCACAGCGTTGAAGTCTGCTACAGGGCTTTCTCCAACCACTTCAAGGTTCAGAGCCTCTTTCTGAGCAATGTTCTTCTGAAGTCTGATAGTACGGATACCACCGATAACTTCCTTCACTGCTTCAAACTTGTTGATGATAGCTTCATCGTAAGTTTCTGTCATATTAAGAGTCTGAGTCATGATGCTTTCGCCATCCTTGCGGTCGTAGATGTGCTGCCACAACTCTTCAGTGATGAATGGCATGAACGGATGCAGAAGCTTGAGCAGTGTATCGAAGAAGCTCAAAGTCTTTTCGTAAGTCACACTGTCGATAGGCTGTCCGTATGCAGGTTTCACCATTTCAAGATACCAGCTTGAGAATTCGTCCCAGAACAGTTTGTAAACCACCATAAGAGCCTCGCTCAGACGATATTTGCCGAACAGATCGTTTACCTCTGCCGCTGTTTTTGCAAGCATAGCCTCGAACCATTCTGTTGCCAGGCGTGCATATTCAGGCTGTTCGTTGCCTTCTACGTTCCATCCCTTAACCAGACGGAATGCATTCCATATCTTGTTGTTGAAGTTACGTCCCTGTTCGCAGAGAGCGTCGTCAAACAAAATATCGTTTCCTGCAGGAGCGGCAAGCATCATACCCATACGAACACCGTCGGCACCATATTTCTCAATCAGTTCAAGCGGATCAGGCGAGTTACCGAGTGACTTGGACATCTTGCGGCCGATTTTATCACGTACGATACCTGTGAAGTAAACGTTCTTGAAAGGCATGTCGCCCATGTATTCATATCCGGCCATAATCATACGTGCTACCCAGAAGAAGATAATGTCCGGTCCTGTTACAAGGTCGGCAGTAGGGTAGTAGTATTTTATTTCCTCGTTGCCAGGATTATTGATTCCGTCGAACAGAGAGATAGGCCACAACCATGAAGAGAACCATGTATCCAGACAGTCTTCATCCTGACGCAAGTCCTCAATCTTCATATCCTTGTTGCCTGTCTTTTCGATGGCAAGTTTCAGTGCTTCTTCAGTTGTTTCTGCCACTACGAATCCGCCCTGTGGCAAGAAGTAAGCAGGAATTCTGTGTCCCCACCACAACTGACGGCTTATACACCAGTCCTTGATGTTCTCCATCCAGTATTTGTAAGTGTTCTTGTATTTTGCAGGATAGAATTTCAGTTCGTCGTTCATTACAGGTGGCAAAGCCATGTCTGCAAAGTGTTTCATCTTGAGGAACCACTGCATTGACAGTTTAGGTTCTATGGCTACGTTTGTACGTTCAGAGAAACCGACCTTATTGTTGTAAGCTTCAACCTTTTCAAGCAGGCCTGCTGCTGCAAGGTCTTTTTCTATCTGTTCGCGAACGTCGAAACGGTCCATGCCAACATACATTCCGGCAGCCTCGCTGATAGTACCGTTGTCATTGAATATATCTATTGACTGGAGGTTATATTTTTCACCAAGCATGTAGTCGTTTACATCGTGTGCAGGAGTAACCTTCAGACATCCTGTACCGAATTCGATATCAACATAGTCATCTTCGATAACCGGGATAACTCTGTTTACCAACGGAACAATCACTTTCTTGCCCTTCAACCATTCGTTCTTAGGGTCGTTAGGATTGATACACATTGCAGTATCACCCATGATTGTTTCAGGACGAGTAGTTGCAACTACGGCATAACGTCCTTCAGCATCACCTTCAACCTTATATCTTAAGTAGTAAAGTTTGCTGTGTTCTTCCTTGTAGATAACCTCTTCGTCAGAAAGTGCTGTAAGTGCCTTAGGGTCCCAGTTGACCATACGCACGCCGCGGTAAATAAGTCCTTTGTTATACAGGTCTACGAATACCTTTATCACGCTCTTACTTCTTTCTTCGTCCATAGTGAAGGCTGTGCGATCCCAGTCGCACGAAGCACCAAGTTTGCGCAACTGTTTAAGGATGATTCCCCCGTGTTCGTCTGTCCATTCCCATGCATGTTTCAGGAATTCCTCTCTGGTGAGGTCAGTCTTCTTTATTCCCTGCTGAGCCAGTTTGTTTACCACCTTAGCTTCTGTAGCGATAGATGCGTGGTCTGTACCCGGAACCCAGCATGCGTTCTTTCCCATCATACGTGCACGGCGTACGAGGATATCCTGTATAGTATTGTTAAGCATGTGTCCCATGTGGAGCACTCCTGTGACGTTAGGAGGCGGGATTACGACGGTATATGGTTCGCGTCCGTCCGGTTTAGAACTGAAAAGTTTGTTGTCCAGCCAATACTGGTACCATTTCCCTTCCACATCTGCGGGATTGTACTTACTTGCTAATTCCATGATTATTATTTTGAGTTTTTTAGTTTTTTAAGTTCTTGAGTTTGTAAATGCCTTGGCGCATAATCGGTTGCAAAAATAATAAAAGTTGTTTGAAAATTCAATACAAAAGGCTTAAGTCTTTCGCTTTATGTACCTTATCTATATATAAAAAAACACCCACCGTGTATATGAACCGGTGGGCGTGTGGTGTAAAAAATGAATGTGTAAGTTATTATAGTTCAGAGAATGGTTTGCGCTTGCCTCCCAATGGAATTGACAATCCTATGAAAGCGTTGACGGTTTTTGAGTTATCTCCGAAGTACATGTAGTCAGTACCGGCGAAGATAGGACCGAGTTTCAATGCCAAACCGAATGACTTGCCTCCCGAAAGAATAGGAGAGTAACTGATTGCTGCATTAAATGCGTTTGAGGGGCGCAAAGTGACAAGGAATGTCAATTCAGTCTGTGTCTTCGGCTGTACGAAGCGTGATGAATAAACAGCGCCTACGCTAAGCTTATTGTTCAGAAGACCGTATTCTGCTGCAAGTAAAACAGTCGTTGAGAGTTTTGTACTTGTTTTGTAATCGGCGTGTTCGTCTTTTTCAAAAGCGAAACGGTCTAAAGAAAGAATGTCGCCACCGATATACTGTTCGTAGTTGTCTTCGTTGATTATAACATTTTCTTCACCGTTAGCTTCTGCCATCGTTGTATTGTTCTTGTTCCATTTCATTACACCAAGGTCAAGTACGGCCGCTGAAACTGTCAGATTCTTAAGAATGCTATAGCTTGCTCCCAAATCAATGCCGAAACCTGTACCTGCAATACCGAAGCTGCTTGCATCGAGGTCGAAGCCATTTATCATATTTGTTTCAGGATCAAAAGTCATACCACCTCCCTTGAGAGTAGTTACCACATTTGCTTTTGCATTGTAGCTGTATCCTTTTCCATACCAGTCCTGTTCGCTGAATTCGTAATTCATCAATTCTTCCTGAGTCATGTTGTCAACATTAGGAACTTCAGGAATGTCCAAATCAAGGTCAAATTGTTCAATATTGACTTCAGTACGTGCCAAACCTAACAACATCTTAGCTCTTGCACCTACAGTAAGTTTTTCAGTAATTCTTCTTGAAAGCCCCAACCCTACTTCAGCATATGCATTCAAATTGATAGACTGGTTTCCCATCTTGTAACTTTGTTTGCTTCCGGCAACGCTTTCAATATCAAAACCATTCATGTTTCTCATCATTGTAAACATGTCCTTATTAATCTGCGCGCCGATATCCATGCGTAATCCTGCATTTACTGACCAGAAGTTTTTACCTTTAATCCAACCGAAAGACAGGATGTTGGTGTTCAGATTCACATTGAGTCTGTTGTCCTGCTGTAGTGAATTATACAGTGTATTGTTGTTCAGAAAGTCATTTCCGTCCTTGGTAATTTCTATGAAGTCGTTAATTCCTAATGAGTTAGTGTTGGCAGTGACATTGAAACTACCGATAACCGGCAGGTTGAGATATCCCCTTGTGGGTTGTAGTCCCGGATTCATTTGTACACGTGTGCTGGCTCCTTCCATAAAATAAGATGTACGCAGATGCTGAGCCTGTGCGCTAAAAACGGTTGCTAAAACAGAGGCAGCAACCAAAATTTTTTTGTTCATAAAAGTTTTCATAATTGTTGATTTATTTGTTGTTTTCTTTTTTTTGCAAAAATATGTATTAATTTTATATAACATTTGTCTGATTGTAAAATAATCAGATGACAATTTGCATTTTTATTGTTTTTTATGAACAGATTTGTGAAACGGTAAAAATAAAAGCGGGCAACCTTCGTTCGAGGATTGCCCGCTTTTATCTGAACTCGTTTTGTATTATTTCTTAATACGGTTGTAACGGCTCATGAACTTATCAACACGTCCTGCTGTGTCTACCAACTTAGACTTACCTGTATAGAACGGGTGAGAAGTACTTGAGATTTCCAACTTAACCAATGGGTAAGTTTCACCTTCGAATTCAATTGTGTCTTTTGTAGCACAAGTTGAACGAGAAAGAAACATATCGCCGTTTGACATGTCTTTAAATACTACCGGGCGGTAGTTTTCTGGATGAATTCCTTTTTTCATTTCAGTATATACTTTATTTATTATTATTTATTGACTTAGTTGGTAACACTTAGTCGTGTGTAATGGTCTATATTTCGGGTTGCAAAGATACGCTTTTTCTTTTAAATGAGAAAACTTTTTGCTTATGTTTTTTTCTAAAAACTTTTCATTGATAATATATTAATATATAATGTGTTCAAGCTCCTGTATTCGATGGTATCTTATGATATGAAAATAATGAAAATATTCCTTTTCGATAAAGGCGTTTTCCTTTGTCATATTCTATAAATACAACCTTTGTTTTTATAAATACAAGTTATATATACAAATATACAAGTTGTATTTATATAAATATAAGTTATATATAGAGAATATGAACGGACGAAATGGTCTTTTCATCCTAATATATAGGTTCTTGTTTTATTATGTCTTATTGTATCGTAGAAGTAATGTATAAAACTTGCAATATCTACATTGCATTATGTGTGCATGCGTTTGAGATAATGACTTTATTTCGTCTATATTATAATATTTGTGTACATTTTTTTCTTTTAAAATAGAAGGAGGGTTGATATTAATTGCTATTTTTGCAAAGGAATTTAATCACTAACATTATAAATAGTAAAAACAATGGTTAATTACAAAGACTTAGGCTTGGTAAACACAAGAGATATGTTTGCCAGAGCAATCAAAGGCGGATATGCAATCCCAGCTTTCAACTTCAATAATATGGAACAGATGCAGGCTATCATCAAGGCTGCAGTTGAGACAAAATCACCTGTTATCCTTCAGGTTTCTAAAGGTGCTCGTCAGTATGCTAACGCTACTTTGTTGCGTTACATGGCTCAGGGTGCTGTAGAATATGCAAAAGAATTGGGTTGCGAACATCCTGAAATCGTTCTTCACCTTGACCACGGAGATACATTCGAAACTTGCAAGAGCTGTATCGACTCTGGTTTCTCTTCAGTAATGATCGACGGTTCTCACCTTCCATACGAAGAAAACGTTGCTTTGACTAAGAAAGTTGTTGACTATGCTCACCAGTTCGACGTAACTGTAGAAGGTGAACTTGGTGTATTGGCAGGTGTTGAAGACGAAGTTTCTTCTGACCACCACACTTACACTGACCCAGAAGAAGTAATCGACTTTGCTACTCGTACAGGTTGTGACTCATTGGCTATCTCAATCGGTACTTCTCACGGTGCTTACAAATTTACTCCGGAACAGTGCCACATCGATCCAGAAACAGGTCGTATGGTTCCTCCTCCATTGGCATTCGACGTATTGGATGCAGTTATGGAAAAACTTCCTGGATTCCCTATCGTTCTTCACGGATCTTCTTCAGTTCCACAGGAAGAAGTTGAAACTATCAACAAATACGGTGGTGCTTTGAAGGCTGCTATCGGTATTCCGGAAGAACAGTTGCGTAAGGCTGCTAAGTCTGCAGTTTGCAAGATCAACATCGACTCTGACTCTCGTCTTGCCATGACTGCTGCTGTACGTCAGGTATTCGCTGAAAAACCAGCTGAATTCGACCCACGTAAGTATCTTGGTCCTGCTCGTGACAACATGGAAAAACTTTACAAACACAAAATTATCAACGTATTGGGTTCAGACAACAAATTGGCTGAATAATTACGTTTAATATACGAATTTATACCTCTTTAGAGGTTTGAATAATGTAATATTCATATGAGAGGAGATTGTCCGTGATGGATGATCTCCTTTATTTATATATGTACGGGTATTGTGTGTTATCTGTTTTTTCCGTACTTTTGCATAAAAAATTAATCATTAATCATTTAAATCTTCATTATTTATGTTTAACAAACATCCTAAAGGGCTAATACCTGCCGCACTTTCAAACATGGGCGAACGCTTTGGATATTACATCATGAATGCTGTGCTGGTGTTGTTCCTTTGTTCAAAATTCGGTATAAGTGAGGAGAAAAGTACACTTATCTATTCATTCTTTTATGCAGGTATATATCTGTTGAGTCTTGTCGGTGGTCTGATAGCAGACAGAAAGCAGAATTATAAAGGTACAATCATGGCCGGTCTTGTGGTTATGGCCATCGGTTATATTGCATTGTCTGTTCCTATTACTGCCAATGCCGGCAACACTTCATGGTTGCTTACACTTACCTGTATCGCATTGTTCTTTATCGCTTTTGGTAACGGTCTTTTCAAAGGAAATCTTCAGGCTATTGTAGGTCAGATGTACGACGACCTCGAAGCTGAGGCAGCGAAAAAAGGCGAAAAGGAATTGATAGAAGCCAAGAGCAAGAGAGATTCAGGATTCCAGATATTCTATGTGTTTATCAATATCGGTGGACTTATAGCTCCATTCGTGGCTCCTTTGTTGAGAAGCTGGTGGCTCAGTGCACACAATATGGTTTACAATGCAAGCCTTCCGGCTTTGTGTCATGAATATATTTCAAAAGGTGCTGAAGGAATGTCAGCCGAAGCAATGGGGAACCTCAACAAACTGATGACACAGTGTGTAGGCGAAACAGCTGATATGGCTGCATCATGTGCACAGTATCTGCAGATATTCAACGAAGGTATCCACTATTCATTTGTAGCTTCTGTAGCTGCAATGCTTATTTCTCTGGTAATCTTCTTTGCCACTAAACGTCAGTTCCCAAATCCGGGAAAGAAAGAAGCTGCAACTGCGGTTACTTATACTGCTGAAGAAAAAGCTACTATGGCTAAGGAAATCAAACAGCGTCTTTATGCATTGTTCGCAGTGCTTGGTGTTGTTATCTTCTTCTGGTTCTCGTTCCATCAGAACGGTACTTCACTGTCTCTTTTTGCAAGAGACTTTGTTGATACATCGACTATAGCTCCTGAAATCTGGCAGGCTGTAAATCCTTTCTTCGTGATTACACTTACACCGATTATCATGATGATTTTCGGCTCACTTTCAAGAAGAGGAAAGGAAATCTCTACACCACGTAAGATTGCCATCGGTATGCTTATTGCAGGTCTGGCTTATCTCTTCCTTGCTGCATATTCACTCGTTATGGGCTATCCTTCTGCAGCGGAATACAGAGATCTTCCTATTGACCAGCAGGTGAAGGCAGGAGCATGGGTGTTGATAGTCCTTTACTTCCTTCTGACTGTAGCTGAACTTTTCATTTCTCCACTTGGATTGTCATTCGTATCGAAAGTGGCTCCAAAACACCTTTTGGGACTTTGCCAGGGCTTGTGGCTTGGTGCTACAGCTGTAGGTAACCTTCTGTTGTGGATTGGCCCTCTTATGTACAATGCTATTCCTATCGGATATTGCTGGGCTATTTTTATGATAGTATGTATCATCTCAATGGGAGTGATGCTGTTCATGGTGAAATGGCTTGAAAAAGTTGCCAAATAACAGAATTATAATAAAATAGACTAATAAGAGGATATATCTTTTCGTGGTATATCCTCTTTTTTTCTTAAATTTGCAAAGACTGTTTTATTCTTGATTAATATACTAAAAATGAGCGAAGATACATTTGATAAAGAGAACGATTTACAGGAAGGTGAAGGCCATTCTGATTATAAACCGGCAGGTACCTCAAATGATGCTGTAAGACATCAGCTGAGCGGTATGTATCAGAACTGGTTTCTTGATTATGCATCGTATGTAATACTTGAAAGAGCCGTACCGCATATCAATGACGGACTGAAGCCTGTGCAAAGACGAATACTGCATTCCATGAAGCGTCTGGACGACGGAAGGTACAACAAGGTGGCAAACATCGTAGGTCATACCATGCAGTTCCATCCTCACGGTGATGCTTCAATAGGTGATGCTTTGGTTCAGTTGGGACAGAAGGAACTTCTCATAGACTGTCAGGGAAACTGGGGTAATATCCTTACTGGCGACAGTGCAGCTGCTTCGCGTTATATCGAGGCCCGTTTATCAAAATTTGCTTTGGATGTGGTTTTCAATCCGAAAACTACTCAGTGGCAGTCGTCCTACGACGGACGAAACAGAGAACCTATAACTCTGCCGGTCAAGTTTCCTTTGCTGTTGGCTCAGGGGGTGGAAGGTATTGCCGTAGGTCTGTCGTCCAAGATTCTTCCACATAACTTCAACGAACTTTGCGATGCTGCCATAGCATATCTCAAAGGCGAACCGTTCCAGCTTTATCCGGACTTCCAGACAGGAGGTTCGATAGACGTATCGAAATATAACGATGGTGAGCGCGGAGGAGTAGTGCGCGTGAGAGCCAAGATATCAAAGCTTGATAACAAGACGCTGTGTATCAGTGAAATTCCATACGGAAAGACTACATCTTCGCTTATAGACTCTATCCTTAAGGCTGTTGAGAAAGGTAAAATCAAGGTCAAGAAGGTGGAAGACAATACAGCCGGTAAGGTTGAGATTCTTGTGCATCTTGCTCCGGGTGTTTCGTCGGACAAGACACTCGATGCGTTGTATGCATTTACAGACTGTGAGATTAATATCTCGCCAAACTGCTGTGTGATAGACAATAAGAAGCCTCATTTCCTGTCTGTGGGCGATGTGCTTAAGAAATCTACAGACAATACATTGGACCTGCTCCGTCAGGAACTGAACATCGAACGCGAGGAAAAACTTGAAGCTCTGCATTTTGCTTCATTGGAGAAAATATTCATCGAAGAGCGTATATACAAGGATGCCAAGTTTGAACAGGCGGAAAATATGGATGCGGCGTGCGAACATATTGACGACCGTCTGACTCCGTTTTATCCTCAGATGGTACGCGAAGTAACCAAGGAGGATATTCTGAAACTGATGGAGATTAAGATGGCGCGTATCCTGAAGTTCAACAAGGATAAGGCTGACGAGCTGATAGCACGTCTGAAAGGTGAGATAGAGGAAATAGACAATCATTTGGCTCATATCACTGATTATACCATCAACTGGTACGAGGGCTTGAAAGTCAAGTATGGCAAGAACTTCGAACGTAAGACAGAAATCAGAAACTTCGATGTCATTGTTGCGACTAAGGTGGCGGAGGCAAACGAAAAGCTGTATATCAACCGTGAGGAAGGTTTCATAGGAACAGGACTGAAGAAGGATGAATTTGTATGCAACTGTTCGGATATAGACGATGTAATCATATTCTATAAGGACGGTAAGTACAAGATAGTGAGAATCAGTGACAAACTGTTTGTGGGTAAGAATATCCTGTATGTGAATATTTTCAAGAAGAATGACAAGCGTACTATATATAATGTGATATATCGCGACGGTAAGGATGGAGCGTACTTCATAAAGCGCTTCAACGTCACTTCGATGATACGCGACCGCGAGTATGATGTCACCCAGGGTAATCCGGGTTCCAAGATAATGTACTTTACTGCCAATCCTAACGGTGAGGCCGAAGTGGTGAAGGTTGCTCTCAGACCGAACCCGAGAATAAAGAAACTGATTTTGGAGCGTGACTTCAGTGAGATTTCCATTAAAGGGCGTCAGTCGATGGGTAATCTGCTTACCCGTCTTGAGGTACACAAAATCAGCCTGAAACATCGCGGCGGTTCTACTTTGGGAGGTCGAAATGTATGGTTCGACTATGACGTGCTCAGACTGAACTATGACGGACGCGGAGAATATCTCGGAGAGTTCCATAGCGAGGACAGCATATTGGTGGTACACAAGAACGGTGAATTCTATACATCAGACTTTGACTTGAACAACCATTACGATTCTGATATAATGATTCTCGAGAAGTACGACCCGGAAAAGGTATGGACTGCAGTACTCTATGATGCCGACCAGCAGAACTATCCGTATCTGAAGAGATTCTGTTTCGAGCAGAGTACCAAGCGTCAGAACTTCCTTGGCGAGAACAAACAGAATGAACTGTTGCTTCTTACTTCGGAAACATATCCAAGGATAAACGTAGTGTTCGGCGGGCATGACAGCTTCAGAGAATCGATGGTAGTAGATGCCGGTGAGTTCGTTGGTGTCAAGAGCTTTAAGGCCAAAGGAAAACGACTTACTACATTTGCCATCGACAAGATAGAGGAACTGGAGCCGATAGTCAGAGAGGAGCCTGAGGAACAGACTGAGGAAGTGGACGAAGCGGTGAATGACTCGGAAGAAATGGTGAACGAAGACGACGGTCAGATGAAGTTATTCTAAGATATTATGGGTAGATTATATATATCAGTCTTGTTAATACTGTTGGTATCTTGTGTCGGAATATCGGCGCAGGATACTTTGTCGCATGAAAAATATCTTGTACGTTCCGCTATGGTCGGTATAGGAAAGACCAATGTGTACGATACATATCTTTCTCCTTTGGAGTACAAAGGCCCGGAACTCAGGTTCATGCATGAGAGCATGCGTATGACAAGGTTGATGGGAGGACGTGTGTCTGCACAGCGTATTGTGCAGGTTAACTGTTCATCTACAGATAATATCTCCAAGTCCTCAACCTCTTATTCAGGAATGTTCAACTGGACTTATTCCCTGCATTATCAGTATAATGTGAACGGGAACCTGAAGATTCTGTTTGGACCGATGATTGACCTTAATGGTGGATTTATTTACAATACACGCAATTCCAACAATCCGGCTCAGGCAAAGGTTTACGGCAACATTGATGCGTCGGCAATGGCTGTATATAAGTTCAGGATAGTAAGATATCCTATGGTCGTGAGATACCAGGCTAATCTGCCTTTTATGGGCGTGATGTTCTCCCCTGAATACGGACAGTCATATTATGAGATATTCTCTTTGGGGCACGGTGGCCGAAATGTGCTGTTTACGTCTTTTCATAATGCGCCGTCACTGCGCCAGATGCTGACACTTGACTTCCCTGTTGGTAAGACCATAATGCGTGCCGGTTATCTGTGTGACATCCAGCAGGCCAAGGTCAATAATCTGAAGAGTCATTTCTACTCACATAATTTCATGATAGGTTTTGTCAGAAACTTTCACATGATAAGAGGAAAGAACAGGATAAGTCTTCCGTCTAAAGTAATTCCATTTTGATAAAAAAAGTTATCGGTATGAAACTAAGGAACAATTCTTTATTTGCAATATTGTTTTGTGTCATAATGTCTGCGGTTTCGGCATCGTGCATCAGAGAGGATGTGTCTGGAAATACCCCTCAGGCGAATTTTGAATCTTTGTGGAGAATAATAGACGAGCAATATTGTTTTCTTGATTATAAGAAAGAAGTGTACGGACTGGATTGGGATGAGGTGTATTCCAGATATTCCAAACGTATAACTCCGAATATGTCGAGCTATAACCTTTTCGAGGTACTGTCAGAAATGGTGAACGAACTGCGCGACGGGCATGTTAATCTGAGCAGCGGATATGGCAGTTCGCAGTATAGGGAATGGTTTGATGCATATCCGCGTAATTTCAGCGACAGTATCCAGAGCAACTACTTAGGCAAGGATTATGTCATAACTTCCGGATTGACGTATCAGATATTGGAGAATAATATAGGCTATGTGTATTGTTCGAGCTTCTCGGATGGTATTGGAGATGGAAATCTCGATTATATGATTAAAGAGATGGAGCTTTGCGACGGACTGATAATAGATGTCAGAAACAACGGAGGTGGAAACCTGACTACTGCACAGAAACTCGCAGCAAGGTTTACCAACGAGAAGATACTCGTGGGATATATGTCGCACAAAATGGGACCCGGACATAATGAGTTCTCAACACCCGAACCTGTCTATATCGAGCCGTCAAATGGCGTACGCTGGCAGAAGAAAGCTGTGGTATTGTCAAACAGACGTTCGTACAGTTCTACCAACGATTTTGTGAACTGTATGAAAAGTATGCCATTGGTTACAATAATGGGCGACAAGACCGGCGGAGGTTCCGGTCTGCCTTTCTCGTCTGGAATTCCTAACGGATGGTTGATAAGATTTTCTGCCGCACCTATGTATGATGCCGAAATGAATCAGATAGAGTTTGGCATTGAACCGGATGTCCGTGTAGACATGTCGGAAGCTGATATATTGCGTGGAAAAGATACAATAATAGAAGAAGCATGTGTTTTACTGAAAAAAAATCAGTGAAATGTTTGCAGGAATAAAAAAAATGCCTACCTTTGCATCGCAAATGAGAAATAAAGCTTCTCACGCGCCTGTGGCGTAATTGGTAGCCGCGCCAGACTTAGGATCTGGTGTTGTGAGACGTGTAGGTTCGAGTCCTATCAGGCGCACGAAAAGGAAGATATAAATAGCTGAGTAATTCGGAAATTTATATCTTCCTTTTTTATTTCCAGAAATGTATTACCTTATTAACCTAAAGTACACGTCTTTGTAATATCGATTCCGTTATTTTGCATCGTACAAAAATGAAAGAGAAATGGAATTAAGACCACATTACAGAACAATCGTTTTATCGGATATTCATTTGGGAACAACTCATTCTAAGGTGGATGAGGTAAGTGATTTCCTTAGTACAGTGAATTGTGACCGCCTTATTCTTAACGGCGATATCATTGACGGATGGCATTTGCAGAAATCGGGTGTAAGGAAGTGGAAACCTCAGCATACTCGTTTTTTTAAGATTATAATGAAGATGATGGAAAAGTGTGGTACTGAGGTTATTTATGTTCGTGGCAATCATGATGATTTCCTTGATAATCTTGTGCCATTGCAGTTTTCCAACATCAGTATTGTGAAAGATTATATATTGGAAAGCAACGGACGCCATTATTTCGTTACCCACGGCGATGTATTCGATAAGGTTACAACCGAGATGAAATGGTTGGCAAAGCTGGGTGATGTGGGATATACCTTATTGCTTTGGATGAACGGTATGTACAATAGGTATAGAACCAAACACGGCAAACCTTATTATTCGTTGTCGCAGGCAATAAAACATAAAGTAAAATCTGCAGTTTCTTACATTTCCGATTTTGAAAAGGTTCTTGTAGATTTCGCCCGAAAGCGTGAGTGCGACGGTGTGATTTGCGGACATATACATCATCCTGAAAACAGGATGGTAGACGGTATTCACTATCTTAACTCCGGCGACTGGGTTGAAACTCTTTCCGCACTTACGGAAGATGAAAACGGAGAATGGGAAGTGGTGAACTATTCTGAAGTGACAAATCAATTGAGCAAAACTGCAAAACTTACACTTTTATCTGCTGCATCATGAAATTTTTGTTTATTGTACAGGGGGAAGGTCGCGGACACCTTACCCAAGCTATAACTTTGGAGAATGTACTGCTCAGGAGCGGACACGAAGTGGTGGAAATATTGGTAGGAAAAAGTGAGTCAAGAAGAATCCCGGGATTTTTTACCCGTAGCGTACATGCACCGGTGAAACAGTTCGTAAGTCCTAATTTTCTGCCTACACCTGCAAACAAGCGTGTCAATATCACTCGTAGTGTATTGTATAATATAGCTAAAGTGCCTGAGTATTTGAGAAGCATGCACTATATCAATGAGCGTATTATTAAAACCGGTGCAGATATGGTTATCAATTTTTATGAACTGCTGACCGGTTTGACATATTTCTTATATCGTCCGGCAGTTCCTCAGGTATGCATAGGCCATCAGTATCTTTTTCTGCATAAGGATTTCGAAATGCCTGAAAAGCATAAAATCGGAATGAAACTACTCAATATGTTTACACGTCTGACTGCTTTGGGAGCAAAAGAATATCTGGCTCTTTCATTCCGCAGTATGAAAGATGACAAAAGTAAAAGAATAAAAGTTGTACCTCCATTACTTAGGCGTGATGTTTTCCGTCAGGAAGTCACAAATGGCGATTATATACATGGATATATGGTAAATTCGGGTTTCTCAGAGTGCATAATGCGATGGCATAAAGAACATCCTGAAACTCCATTACGCTTTTTCTGGGACCGATGGGAGGAAACGCCGGTTAAGAAAATAGACGAAACACTGTCCTTCTATCAGTTGGATGATGTGGAGTTTCTGCGCCAGATGTCCGGATGCAAGGCTTATGCAAGTACTGCCGGTTTTGAGTCAGTATGCGAAGCAATGTATTTAGGCAAACCATTGATGATGGTTCCGGCGCATATAGAGCAGGAATGCAATGCTTACGATGCCATGAAAAGTTCTGCCGGTATAGTTGATGATGATTTTGACCTTGCCAAACTGCTGAAATTCGCAGAAACATATAAGCCTGATACAAAATTTAGAGAATGGGTTAACTCTGCTGAGTATATGATAGTCAATGAACTTGAAAGCTTGGCTTCCACAGCATTTATGCATAACATGTATATGGTGGAAGAGTATATTTAATGAGGCCTAAGCATTTTGTACTATCTCATGTTATATTGTATTGATTTTTTTGTAGATTGCAATAACATTGTAACAAGTATTACTTTCCTTTGCAGAAAATTTAGTAGTTATTATGGCAATTAAGAAGAAAGAAAACCCATATCTTGAAAGAGATATCAGCTGGATGTATTTTAACAGGCGTATTTTGCAGGAGGCAACGCGCCAACATGTTCCTTTGCTCGAAAGGATGGCATTTCTTGGAATCTATTCCAACAATCTTGATGAATTCTTCCGTGTTCGTATGGCTTCACAGAACCGTATTGCCGAATGTGAGGACAAGTCTGCCACCAAAGATAGGGAGAAGGCCAAGAAGATAATCAAGAAAATCACTAAGCTAAATTCGGAGTATGCCAAGGAGTACGAACAGGCTGTAGAAAGTGTTATCTCTGATTTGGAAAAAGAAAACATATTCTTGGTTGATAATGATAATGTCACTCCTGAACAGTTGGAGTATATCCGTTCGTATTATAAAGAGAAGCTGAATGGTTTTATTGTTCCGGTATGGTTTTCTGCTGTAAAGACTCTTGATTCTGAGACAGACGAGAATATTTACTTAGCTGTAAAACTTCAGAAAAACCAGAATTCAAAAAATATAACAGATTATGCGTTTCTGGAACTTCCGGTAGGATTATGCGGACGCTTTGTCCGTCTTCCGGATAATGACGGCAAGAGCTACATGATGTATCTTGATGATGTGGTCAGATGTTGTCTTCCTATAGTTTTCGAAGGACTGGAATATACAAAATACGAAGCATATTCCTTCAAGTTTACACGTGACGCTGAAATGGAAATCGATAATGACCTGAGAACAGGTACGTTGCAGAAGATTTCGAAAGGTGTAAAGAGCCGTAAGCGTGGTGAACCTCTCCGTGTTATTTACGACGGTGATATGCCAAAAGACCTGATGAAACGTGTTCTCAACAAGCTGGATGTCGATTCATGGGATACTATCCTCTCCGGCGGCCGTTATCAGAATCATAAGGACCTGATGAAATTCCTTGATTGCGGAAGGAAGAATCTGAAATATCCGGCATGGACTCCTATTATGAAAAAGGAGCTTGACGGTCCGGAAAGTCTTTTGTCTAAGATTCAGGAGAAGGACAGATTCATTCATGTTCCTTATCATAACTTTGACTCATTCATCAGAGTGCTTCAGGAAGCAGCTGTAAGCAAGAGGGTTAACAGTATCAAGATTACTCTGTACCGTCTTGCCAAGGAATCTAAGGTTGTAAAGGCCCTTATCGGTGCAGCACGAAACGGAAAGAAGGTTACAGTAGTAATTGAGTTGCTTGCCCGTTTCGATGAGGCTTCAAATATAAGTTGGTCAAAGAAAATGCAGGATGCAGGTATCAAGGTCATATTCGGAGTAGAAGGCTTGAAAGTACACTCCAAGATTACACACATCGGTATGAAGACCGGTCCGGATATCGCTTGCGTAAGTACAGGTAACTTCCACGAAGGTAATGCCCGTATGTACACGGACTGTGTATTGATGACTGCTTCAAGAAGACTTGTAAACGATGTTGATGCGGTATTCGACTTTATCGAACGTCCTTACGCACCGATTAAGTTTAAAGAGTTACTTGTTTCACCAAATGAGATGAAGAACAAGTTCATAACTCTTATCAATAATGAAATTAAGAACCGCAAAGCCGGAAAAACTGCATATATCAAGATTAAGATAAACCATATCACAGACCCGGTAATGGTTGAAAAACTTTATGAGGCATCTCAGGCCGGAGTGGATATTGATTTGGTAGTACGAGGAAATTGTTCTCTGGTACCGGGAATACCGGGAGTGAGCAGCAATATCAGAATTACAGGTATTATTGACCGCTATCTGGAACACTCACGTATCTTTATATTTGCAGCAGGAGGAGAGGAAAAGATTTTCATGGGTTCTGCCGACTGGATGCCGCGAAATCTTGACAACCGTGTAGAGGTAATTACTCCGGTTTACGACCCGGCCATAAAAGGTGAATTGAAACGTATTGTAGAATATGGACTTAAAGATACGCTTCAGGGACGTATAGTCGACGGATTTGGTGATAACAAGTTCGTTTCTCTCGAAGAAGATGAAACACCATTCCGCTCTCAGGAAGCTCTCTACAATAGCTATCTTGCTGAAAACTGTGAAGTCAACGAAGTTAACGAATAGATATTATAGCTTGATTTTTCACAACGTTGCTTGTCGCTTGCCCGCAAGGGTATAGTGGCAAGCAATTATTCGCATTTATAAACTAACTGTTAAATTATAAAAAACGGATACTATGAGTAAGGAAATGGAAACAGCACTTAACGGTGTGAATTATGCAGCTATTGACATAGGTTCTAATGCTGTACGTTTGCTTATAAAGCATCTGGAAGAGACTAAGGAAGGGGTGAAGTTCTCTAAAGTTCTGCTATTGCGTGTGCCTCTTCGTTTGGGTTTCGATGTGTTCTCCAAGAATAAGATTTCGGATAAGAAAGCCAAAAACATGGTCCGTCTGATGAAATCATACAGCTATCTGATGAAGATTTACGATGTGAAAGACTATCGTGCCTGCGCCACTTCGGCTATGCGTGATTCAAAGAACGGTCAGGAGATAATAAAGCGTGTGGCTAAGGAATCTGGTATTCAGATAGAAATAATCGACGGTCAGGAAGAAGCAAAGATTGTATATAACAATCATTTTGAGTCGATGGAAGACCGTAAAGGAAATTACATGTATGTCGATGTAGGTGGTGGTAGTACAGAAATCAATCTCCTTTCCCGAGGTCAGTTGGTATGCAGCCGTTCTTATAATATCGGTACAGTGCGTATTCTTAACGATGCAGTAAAAGAAGGAGAGTGGGACAGACTCAAGAACGATATGGCCGAACTTGCACAATCTTATCCCGGCATCAATATCATAGGTTCGGGAGGGAATATAAACAAGTTGTACCGCATGATAGAAAAGAAGGACAAGAAGCGTGCCCGTATGACTGTTGCCTCTTTGCAGGAACTGCATAACGAGTTGAAACAATACACAGTGGCTGAAAGAATGCAGAAATTCAATCTGAAGCCTGACCGTGCGGACGTTATTGTACCTGCTGGAGATATATTCCTTACTATTGCCGATATCATAAAGGCTACTTACATCTATGTTCCTGTTATCGGTCTTGCCGATGGAGTGATAGACGGTATCTATCTGCGCAATAAATGGAAGGCTCTGAATAATGAGGTGTGATATACTACACAGAAACGGCGGAACAAATAGTTCCGCCGTTTCTGTGTAGTATGACTAAGTATGTTAGAATCTGCATCTCAAATCAACGCCAATCTGCATCGGGCGTCCCATCTGTGCGAATCCTCTGTTCATTGATTCAAAGTAGAATGCCTGGTATTCTGTGTTCAGGGCATTGTTTATCCAGATACCAATCTGTCCGTTACCTTTATTAAGGCTTATTCGTCCGTTCAGTGTACCGTAGAGGTTTTGGTAAGCATTGTTCTGCTCTGTCCAATAGATGCGTCCAGCACCTTTGTAGTTGGCATTTACTATAATGTTATCCAGCCATGCACCGCTTTTCATACGGAAGATATACTGACCTCCAACTGTGAATGTATGTTCGGGAACGAATGGAACGTAATTGCCATTATAGCTTACTTCCTGCAATTTGCCTTGTGCATCCTTATAGTTACTTATATATTCTGTGAACTTAGAGTTTGTATATCCGTAGTTACCGTTCAGGATAAAATTATCTGTTATCTGAGCTTTCAGAGCCAGTTCTCCACCAATACTCCTGCTCTTACCTGCATTGACGGTGATACGTCCAAGTCCGCTTGCCGCAAAACGTGAAATCTGCTGGTCGTGAGTGTCCATGTAGAATGCTGCTACATCGGCTTGCAAACGTCCGTCAAACATAGTCATATGCGAACCTATTTCGTAGTTCCATGAGTATTCAGGCTTGTAGAGTGTGGCATCTTTGATATTAACTCCATCCTTCTTGAAATTTTCCAGCATTCCGGCAAGTTTGCTGAATTCTTTGGTGTTTGCTACTGCATCAATCATTGAGTTTCGAAGTGAACCTTGGATAATTTCAGAGAACATCTGTATGTTATAACCTCCAGAACGGTATCCTTTGCTTATAGTTGCATATACATTATTCATTTTATTCCAGCTGTACTGCAAAGAAAATTTAGGAAGTACCTGTAAATAATCGATAGAGAGTTCACCTTCGAACGCAGATAAAGCCTTAAGGTCTTTAACTTCTATAGGCATTGGCATTGGACTCATCTTAAACAGGAAGTTAAATGGCATATTGGTAGAACTATTATAGTTCATTTTAATTTTTTCATAATCCAAACGTATACCAACAGTGAGCGAAAGACCTTCAACCAATAAGTCATTAATGGTTGACTGATGATATACTGCACTATTTAGTGTTGGTGTGTCGAATATACCAGGTACATGAATCTGATTTGAAGCGATATCTACCTTCATTTCAGGTGCTTTAGGATTGCCACTTGGGAATATACTGTTTATATTATCTTCAATCAAATTCTGAATTCCATCCTCGTGAAAAGTCACAGGCCCCTCAGTATTAAGCCACTGATAGAAACCGCTCACACCTGTAGTCCACTGCCAGCGACGTCCCGGTTTTGATTTGAGAACAATCTCCTCGCTTATGGTTTTTGAGTTCTGTCTTTGTGACATTGTATAGACATTCTTTCTTGTGAAGTCCTGATCGAGGTTCATTTCATCTTTCAGATACTGGAAACCTGTCACACTGCTTAGGATGAAGTTCTCAGCCTGATGCTCGATGTTCAGACCTCCGTTAAGAAGATGGCGCATATATCCGCATTCGTTGTTATATGCCACTTTGCCCAAGTCGCCTTTCAAGTCCTGATAGTAGACATCTGTTTCAGAAAGGCTTGTCAGTTGATACGGATATCCCCCTTGATTTGAGTATTCGTAATTTACGGTAAAGTCAAGTTTCAGATTTTCCTTTGGCAACCATATGGCCCTCATTCTGCCGCCGACTTCATCACCTTTGTCTATTTTTTCGTTGTTGCGTGCAGTATTTTCAAAGAAACCGCCTTCGTGCTCGTAGAAAGCACCTGCCGAGAAAGCGAATTTATCAGAAATACGGTGATAGTGATTTACGGATGCTTTGTAATTATTGTAAGTGGCAGCTCCCAGGCTGATGTCAGTACCCTGGTATGTGAACGGTGATTTAGTAAATACACGGATAAGACCGCCCATAGTATTACGTCCGTACAGTGTTCCCTGCGGACCGCGCAATACGTCGATACGTTCAATGTCGGAATAATTGAAGTCGAAAGCCGACTTGTCTATGAAAGGTATATTGTCAACATACAGTCCCACAGCAGGAGTGTTGATTCTTGAGCCGATACCTCTTACATATACAGAAGTAGTAAGCTTTGAACCATAGTCAGGGATGAAAAGGTTTGGAACAAGTCCGGATAATGATTTTACGGAAGTTACAGAATTGTTCCTCATATCTCCATGCGAGAATGATGTGGCCGACAGAGGCTGCTGTCTCAGTCTGTTATTTTCCTTAGGAGTGGCGATGACCACCACTTCTTCTATGTCTATCACTCTTGTAGTGTCTGCCGGTGCACTGATGCTCTCGTTTGTTGGCAGACTGTAGGCAGGAGTTACTCCCATTGCTACGGTAACGCCTGCCGCCATAAACTTAAATGTCTTTAGAACTGTACGTCTTCTCATTTCTTCAGTCTGTTTGTGGTTTTTGTAATTCGGATGCAAAGAAACTCCAAATTACATAAACGTACAATCCTAATTTCTTATGATTTTATATGCTGTCTGCATCGATATATCCGTTCATTACGGCATAAATGGCCAGTCCGGACACGGATTTGATACCAAGTTTCTCTGTGATGTTCTTTCTGTGCGATATAACAGTTGTCAGTCCGATGTTAAGTTTGTCGGCTATTTCTTTGTTGATATATCCTTTGGTTACGAGAACCAGTACCTCTATCTCTCTTGCAGAAAGAGTAGGAGTGTCACTTTGAGGTTGTGGCTTTGTGCGGTGGTGAGTCATTTCGTGTCCTCTGTCGCGCATATTCATGAAAGCCTTTATCAGTTTTTCCTGTGGCAGGAAGGTGTTGAGTACAGGAACTCCTATAGGAATCTGTGATTCTCCGGCCGAGAGAACGATGCTTTTAGGTCTTCTTTCCAGAAAGAAAGCTGTATGCTCGAAGTATATTGCTGTCGAAACGAAATAGTGGGCATACATGTCGGGAGTGTCGTCAATAAGCTCTTCGAACGAATGAAACACACGTATTACAGCCTGCGGAATAAGCTCTTCCAAGATAGTCTGTAAGCCTAATGCGGTAAGAGTATTTCTCTCTATGATAGCTATTTCTGAAGTCATTTAATTATTGTTTAAACAGTATTTAAATGGTATTTAAACTCTCATAAATGCAGCTACGGCTTCTGCGCATCTCTCTCCGTCAACACCGGCCGAAACTATTCCTCCGGCATATCCTGCACCTTCACCACAAGGGAAAAGTCCCTCTACAGTGACATGCTGAAGGGTTTCATTGTTTCTCACAATTCTTACAGGAGCCGATGTGCGTGTTTCCACTGCAATCATCACTGCATCGTTTGTGAGGAATCCGCGCGAGCTTCTGCCGAACATTTCAAATCCCTTGCTCAGACGTTCGCTGATGAATTTAGGCATCCAGAAGTGTAGGGGAGATGATATGATACCGGGACTGTAGGAAGTGACAGGAAGGTCGTAGCTGAGTTTCTTTCTTGTGAAATCCACCATTCTCTGTGCCGGAGCAGTCTGTCTCATGTTGGCCTGCTGCCAGCATATCTGTTCCAGTCTTTCCTGGAACTGCATCATTGCCAGTACCGACTGCTCTCCATTCTTGGCTGTTTTGCGTATAAGTTCTTCAGTCTGTTGTTCGGCGGAACCTTCAAAAATTTCGCATGCCTGAAGTTGCAGGGTAGGGTCGTTCAGGTCTTCGGGACGGATTTCTACTACCATACCCGAGTTGCTCCATTTCGTACCACGGTTGCTCGGACTCATTCCGTTAACAACCAATTGGTGAGGGCCGCTTGCAGCCGGAACCACGAAACCTCCCGGACACATACAGAAACTGTAAACACCGCGTCCGTCCACCTGCTGTACGAAACTGTATTCCGCAGCCGGAAGGTATTTACCTCTTCCGTTCTTGTTGTGATACTGAATCTGGTCGATAAGCATTGACGGATGTTCCAGACGTACACCAACGGCAAGACCTTTGGTTTCCATCTTCACACCGTTGGCATACAGCCAACGGTAGACATCGCGAGCTGAATGTCCCGTGGCAAGTATAACCGGACCTCTGAAAGTCCTTCCGTCGTTAGTTTCTATACCGACAACCTTGTTCTTTTCTATTATGATAGCATCCATCCTGGTTTTGAAGTGAACCTCACCGCCACATTCAAGGATGGTATTTCTCATATTCTCAATTACTCTCGGAAGCTTGTCTGTTCCAATATGAGGATGAGCATCTACAAGAATTGAAGTACTTGCTCCGTGCTGGCAGAATACATTCAGAATCTTGTCCACATTGCCGCGCTTTTTGCTCCTGGTGTAAAGCTTACCGTCGGAATATGCACCTGCACCACCTTCACCGAAACTGTAGTTCGATTCAGAATCAACCTTATGCTCGCGGCTTATTTTTGCCAGGTCTTCTTTCCTTTCGCGTACATTCTTTCCGCGTTCAATCACTATCGGACGAAGTCCAAGTTCTATCAGTCGCAGTGCGGCAAACAGTCCTCCCGGGCCGGCGCCTACTACAATCACTTCCGGTTTTCCGCTTACATTCTTATATTCAGTCGGGATATATTCCTGTGTGTCAGGAACCTCGTTGATGAAGACCTGTACCTTTACGTTTACATATATGGTACGCTGACGTGCGTCGATACTCTTCTTCAGTACCCTCACTGCGTTGATGGTTCTGATGTCAAGTCCCTTTTCGCGGCTGATATATGTCTTCAGCGACTGTTCGCTTGCAGCCTGTTCAGGCAATATTCTAAGTTGATATTCGTTTACCATTTTGGGGTGGAGTTGTTGGTTTTTAGTTTTTAGTTGTTGGTTGATGTGTTTGGAAGATTTTTTTATCCGAAAAGTTCCCTGAAAGCCTCTTCCACTTTCCTCACAGGAACAAGTTCTATCTTGATTTTCTTTTTGTCAAGTCCTTGCATATTATGTTTTGGTACCAGCATACGAGTGAAACCAAGTTTTTCTGCTTCGCTTATCCTTTGCTCTATTCTGTTTACCGGACGTATCTCTCCACTCAGTCCCACTTCGCCGGCCATACATACTCCGGATTCTATCTCGGTATCCATATTGCTTGAAAGAATGGCACTTATCACGGCCAGGTCAATAGCAGGGTCGTTCACCTTCAGTCCTCCGGCAATGTTTAGGAATACATCTTTCTGAGCCAGTTTGAATCCCACACGTTTCTCTAACACGGCAAGCAGCATGTTCATTCTTCGGATGTCGAAACCGGTTGCCGAACGTTGAGGCGTACCGTATGCCGCTGTACTCACGAGAGCCTGTACTTCGATAAGGAATGGACGGATACCTTCTGTGGCACATGCTATGGAAATTCCGCTCATGCCTTCGTGGTCCTGAGTGAGCAGCAGTTCCGACGGGTTGCTTACCTGCCGCAGACCGTCCTGGCGCATCTCGTAAATACCAAGTTCGGCAGTACTTCCGAAACGGTTCTTTATGCTTCTTAGAATGCGGTACATATAGTGCTGATCGCCCTCAAACTGCAGTACAGTATCGACGATATGTTCCAATACCTTAGGTCCTGCAATACTTCCCTCCTTGTTTATATGTCCAATCAGTATGACAGGAGTACCCGTTTCTTTGGCAAATCTCAGTATTGCTGCCGAACATTCTCTCACCTGCACTATGCTGCCTGGTGATGAGTCAAGGTTCTCTGTAGAAATAGTCTGTATGGAGTCTATGATAACCAGGTCGGGAGCGGTACTCTTGATATTGGCAAAAATCTGTTCCAGCGAGGTCTCACATGCTATTAGCAGTTCGCTTTCTCCGTTATGCTTTATTCTGTCTGCACGCAGTTTGAGCTGTCGCGCACTCTCCTCGCCTGAGATATACAGTATTCTTTTGTCGGTCAGATGCAGTACTGTCTGCAGAACGAGAGTGGATTTTCCTATACCCGGTTCTCCGCCAAGAAGTGTGAGCGAGCCTTGCACCAGTCCTCCTCCGAGTACTCTGTTCAGTTCGTCGTCCATAAGGTCTATTCTCTGTTCGTCCGATGAAACAATCTCCCTCAGATACTGTGGTTTTGAGCGGATGGATTCTATTCCGTGTGCAACATGTTTAGCCACAGGAGTTTCCTTCCTGACTACTTCTTCCGAAAAAGTGTTCCACTGTCCGCACGAAGGACATTTGCCAATCCACTTAGGTGACTCCTGTCCGCAGTTTGTGCATACGAATACTGTTTTGTCTTTTGCCATTGATGAAAAACATTATAATATCGGCAAAAATACAATAAAGAAATGACGAATAAAAACGTTTCGTCGTTTAAGTCTAAATGACGAAGCGTTTTGATTTAAATGACGAAGCGTTCCTTTTCGGCTTATGGGCGCAAAAAGTACAATTTTCCTTGAACAATTTGTGGTTTAAGATTGAACGGTTAATTTTGCATTCAAATACGAATATTTAGGTATTCTTTGTTGCCTAAAAATACTGTAAAACTGATTGGTTAATCATATTCGAATCTGTAATGACTTAGATGTTCAAAGTAACTATCAAAAGGAAGAAAGTAACTATGAACAGAAAAAAAGTAACCATCAGAAATTAACCAAGAAGCAAGAGGATATATGTAATTTCTGTAGTGTTCCACGAACATCACAAGAAATAATGGATAGGTTGGGTATATCCAATCAGAGTAAGAACAGGCAAAAGTATATTGGTGAGTTGTTGGAGATGGGCGTTATTGAAATGACCATACCAAACAATCCAAAAGATAAAAATCAAAAGTACCGTAAGGTTAAACATTGACAATACAATTGAGTTATTTGACTTCCAAACATTGAAAATAGTCTGGTTAATAATTCGTTGTCGCTGTTTTTTTAAATACTCTGTTAAGAGTTTATTTATCAAATGTTTATACCGTCAAACAACTGAAAATATGAAATACAAAATAACCACATTAGTTGAAAACTGTGTATATGGCCGCAAGCTGCAGGCAGAGCATGGATTGTCCTTATATGTTGAGGCCGGCGATAATGTAGTGCTTTTCGATACAGGTGCATCTGATTTGTTTGCAAGGAATGCCCGTTTCCTGCATTGCGATTTGGATAAGGTTGATTATCTGGTTCTTTCGCATGGGCATAGCGACCATGCAGGTGGACTTGAGGCTTTTCTTGACATAAACAAGAAAGCAAAGGTAGTATGCAAGCGTGAGGCTCTTGATCCAAAGTTTAAGGGAGATAGAGAGAATGGTATAAAGCATTCTGAACGCCTTGATATGTCGCGTTTTATGTTTGTCGACAAGACAACAGAGATACTGCCCGGTGTATGGGTATTCCCTGAACTGGCTGTTTCGGATGAAAGAGATACACATTTTGAGCAGTTTCTTGTAAAGCGTGGCGGGGAGTTGATTCCTGACCGGTTTGAAGACGAGTTGGCTCTTGTGTTGAAGGGCGGTGAAGGATTGGTAGTTCTAAGCGCCTGTTCACACCGTGGAATTACAAATATATTACGCTGTATATTGTCCTCTTTTGATAACCTTCCTTTGAAGATGGTAATAGGTGGTTTCCATATTCATAATGCTCCTTCTGAGAAAGATGTCGCGATAATCGAGGGACTGAAACAGTCTGTGCCTGACCAACTCGGAGTATGTCATTGTTCCGGCGTAGACAAATATGCCCTGTTTCATTCCATATGGGGGGATAAGGTTTTCTATAATCATACCGGCTGTGTGAAAGAAATGGATTTATGATGTTTCTCATTTGATGCTGAAGTGTCAGCTATAAACTTTTTCATGAAATAAATTGTTTGTTTCACACTTATTTGTATATTTGTGCCGTTAAAACTTAATTTTATAAATGGAAAAACATGAGGAAACTGTATTTCTTGGGATTGATGCTTATGGCATCTGTAAATATGGAGGCCGGATTGCCTCAAAAAATCAAAACTTTTCCTATTGACGATGTGCGTCTTACGTCGGGTGTGTTCAAACATGCTGAAAAGCTTGACAAGTGTTATCTTATGGGACTTGATCCTGACAGACTGCTTGCTCCGTATATGAAGGAGGCAGGACTGCAGCCTAAGGCAGAGAACTATCCTAACTGGGAGAATACCGGTCTTGACGGACATATAGGAGGACATTATCTTTCGGCTTTGTCTTATATGTATGCTTCAACTGGCGATGAGGAAATAAGAAAGCGTTTGGATTATTTCCTTTCGGAAATGAAACGCTGCCAAGATGCTTCGGGTAATGGATATCTGTGTGGCGTACCGGGTGGAAAAGCTGTCTGGAGTGAAATCAAGAGCGGTAAGATAGATGCTAATCCATTCGGACTGAATAACAGATGGGTGCCGCTTTATAATATCCATAAAACATATGCATGTTTGCGCGATGCGTATTTGATAGCCGGAAAAGAAGAGGCTAAAGATATGCTCGTTGCCTTGACTGACTGGATGATTGACATAGTTTCGGGTTTGACAGATGAGCAGATTCAGGACATGTTGCGTAGTGAGCATGGCGGATTGAATGAAGTTTTTGCCGATGTATATGGTATTACCGGTGAAGAAAAATATCTTGACCTTGCAAAACGTTTCTCGCACAGGGCTATCCTTAATCCTCTTTTGGAAAATAAAGATAATCTGACTGGGAGTCATGCCAATACGCAGATTCCAAAGGTTATAGGATTCAAGAGAATAGCCGACCTGGAAGGCAACAGTGACTTGGATAATGCTTCTGTATTCTTTTGGAATACGGTGGTAAACAACAGAAGTGTATCAATAGGAGGAAACAGTGTCAGGGAACATTTCCATAAATCGGACGATTTCTCAAGTATGATGACCAGCGAGCAGGGACCTGAAACATGTAACACTTACAATATGCTGCGTCTGACAAAGATGCTTTATCAGACTTCTGCCGATGCTTCATATATGGATTATTATGAGCGTGCTTTGTATAATCATATTCTGTCAAGTCAGAATCCTGTTCAGGGCGGATTGGTGTATTTCACTCCTATGCGTTCCGGGCACTACAGAGTATATTCGCAGCCTCAGAACTGCTTCTGGTGTTGCGTAGGTTCGGGAATGGAGAATCATGCCAAATATGCAGAGATGATATATGCTTCGCGTGATAATGAGCTTATAGTCAATCTGTTCATCCCTTCTGTGCTTGAGTGGGAAGAATGTAGTATGACATTTACTCAGGAAACATCTTTCCCGGAAAATGAAAGCACAAAAATAAGTGTTGCTACGAGAAAGCCTAAGAAAATGAAAATAAGTTTCCGTAAGCCTGAATGGATAGGGAATGCAAAAGTTACTTTCCTGGTGAACGGTGAGGAAACAGAAGCTTCTTGTGATAAAGGCTATTTCACTATCGAAAGAAAATGGAAGGATGGTGATGTGGTAGAAATGTCATTGCCTATGTCTTTGCGTGCGGTCCAGCTTCCGGACAAATCTCCTTATTATTCGTTTATGTACGGTCCGATAGTCCTGGCTTCAGACATGGGTAAGGAAAGAATGGACGGTCTGTTTGCCGATGATAGCCGTGGCGGACATGTTGCTTCCGGTCCTCAGTTGCCTTTGCAGGATATGCCGGTCATAGTTGGTGATGAAAAGGATATTTTATCCAATATCAAGAAGAACGGCAGTAAACTTGAATTTACATTGTCAGGAACTTATCCTTCAAAATATGAAGGTATGATATTGAAGCCTTTCTATAAGACACACGAATGCAGATACATGGTTTATTGGGAATTAGTATCCAAGGATGAGCTTAAAAAGAAACAGGATGAGTTGGCAAGAACTGAAATGGAACGTGCCAGACTGGAGAATATCACTGCTGATTTGGTGGTATGTGGCGAACAGCAGCCGGAAAGTGACCATTTTGTAAAGATGGAGCAATCCGTGATAGGAAGCGAGCAGAGTACACCTTGGCGCGAAACTAAAGGATGGTTCTCTTACAAAATGAAGTCTAAGGGTAAGCCGGTAAATGCGGTTATGATAAATTCATTCATTGATGCTTCAAGAGATGCCGAAGTTTATGTCAATGGACAAAAGATAGGAGAAATAAACGGTAAGGAGGCCTTGCATGTGTTGAAATTCCCTAAACAGCTGCTAAAGGCATCAGAATGGGAAATTAAGGTTATGCGTGGAAAATCGGACATTACTCCGCGTTTCTGTTCGGTAAGGTTGGTTTTTGAGTGATATGGAGTGTAATTAATTAAAGGCAGGCGATATTGAATTTCTCAGTATCGCTTGTTTTATTTTTTGACATATGTTTACTTTCACAAGGATATTAAGAATAATTTATGTATGTTTGCAAATAACTCATTTTTTAGACTATGCGATATTCAGTTATAGTACCTGTTTACAATCGTCCGGACGAGGTGGATGAACTGTTGCTGAGCCTTATGCAACAAACATATACCGATTTTGAAGTCATCATTGTGGAGGACGGTTCGGCAGTGCCATGTAAGGATGTGGTAGACAAGTATGCTGCGTCCATGAACATCAGATATTATTCAAAATCCAATTCCGGCCCGGGGCAGTCAAGAAACTATGGTGCGGAGAGAAGTCATGGAGAGTATCTTATAATACTTGACTCAGATTGTATTCTTCCTCCGGATTATTTCAAGGCAGTGGAAGAGGAACTTACAAATGAACCGGCAGATGCTTTCGGAGGTCCTGACCGTGCGCACGAATCGTTTACTGACACTCAGAAAGCCATCAACTATTCGATGACATCTTTCTTTACTACAGGAGGTATCCGCGGAGGAAAAAAGAAAATGGACAAGTTCTATCCTCGCAGTTTCAATATGGGTATCCGTGCCGAAGTATATAAGGCTTTGGGAGGCTTTTCCGATATGCGCTTCGGTGAGGATATAGATTTCAGTATACGCATTTTCAAGGGAGGATATTCATGCCGTCTTTTCCCGGGGGCATGGGTATGGCACAAGCGAAGGACTGATATGCGTAAATTCTTCAAGCAGGTATATAACTCCGGTATCGCCCGTATCAATTTGTATAAGAAATACCCTGAATCGCTTAAGCTCGTACATATGCTTCCGGCAGTGTTTACGGTTGGGGTATCTGTCTTGCTGTTGGCTGTTCTTGCTGGGATATATCTGATTTCATTTACATCATTCAGTCCTGATGCTTCAAGTTATAATATGTTGCATCCGCTGGGAGTGTGGCTGTGCGCAGTGGGATTGTTACCTTTGTTTTTATTCTCAGTGTTGATATTTATTGATTCGTCCATACGGAATAAAAGTCTTAAAATAGGTGCTATTTCCATTGTTTCATCGTTTATACAATTGACGGGATATGGAAGCGGTTTCCTTATAGCATGGTGGATACGCTGTGTGAGAGGAAAATCTTCGTTTTCAGCTTTTGAAAAAAGTTTCTATAAATGACGGAAAAACTATCTATAAATCAGTGGGCGGAAGAAGACCGCCCGCGCGAAAAGATGATGATGCACGGTGCGTCTGCACTCTCGAATGCAGAACTGTTGGCGATACTGATTGGTTCGGGAAGCACGGACGAATCGGCTGTGGAACTCATGCGCAAGGTTCTTGACAAGTATAACAACAGTCTTAGTGCATTGGGCAAATGCTCGGTGGATGACTTGTGTAAATTCAAGGGAATAGGGCCTGCAAAGGCTATCACTATTCTGGCTGCTTCCGAGTTAGGCAAACGGAGAAAGGATGAGAAACAGGAGGAGAGGAAGCCTATACGTTCGTCGGAGGACATTTACAGCTATTTTCATCCTATTATGTGCGATTTGCCTGTAGAGGAATGTTGGGTGATGTTTCTTAATCAGGCTGCCAAGGTGATAGATGTCACAAGAATAAGTCAGGGAGGACTGGCTTCTACTCAGGTGGATGTACGTGTGATTTTGCGAGAGGCGCTTCTTAAGCGTGCCACATCCATGATTATGAGTCATAACCATCCTTCGGGCAATGTGCGTCCGAGTGCCGACGATGACAGACTGACACAGGCTTTGTTTCAGGCATCGAAAGTGATGAATATCCGTATGCTGGACCATGTGATAGTGACAGACGGAGCATATTATAGTTATGCGGATGAAGGTAGAATATGATGTAAAATAAAATTTGTGTATATTTGCACAGAAAATATTACTTAATAGAAAGATATGAACAACGAAGAAAAACTCAAGATAGAAGAGAAAATCATTGATATGCTTAAAACCGTATATGACCCTGAAATACCGGTAAATGTATATGACTTGGGGCTTATATACAAAATTGACCTTCAGGACGATGGTGAACTTACTTTGGATATGACTCTGACAGCTCCAAACTGTCCGGCAGCTGATTTCATAATGGAGGATGTGCGACAGAAGATAGAGTCAGTAGAAGGTGTAACTTCCGCTCAGGTTAATCTTGTGTTCGAACCTGAATGGGACAAGGATATGATGACTGATGAGGCCAAGTTGGAATTGGGCTTCATGTAATAATAAATTATAAAAGGTATAACTATGAATGAGATGAAAAACATATATTTCATTTCCGATGCTCATCTGGGCTCGCGGGCTATACCTCATGCTCGTATGCAGGAAAGAAGGCTTGTCAATTTTCTTGACAGCATAAAGGATAAGGCTGCTGCTGTGTATATGTTGGGCGATATGTTCGACTTCTGGTATGAGTTCAAGACAGTGGTGCCTAAAGGTTATACACGTTTTCTCGGAAAGATATCTGAACTGACTGACAGAGGAGTGGAAGTACATTTCTTTATTGGAAACCACGATATATGGTGTGGCGATTATCTTGAAAAGGAATGTGGAATGATTATACACCGCACACCTTTGACATGTGAGATATACGGAAAGGAATTCTTCCTTGCACATGGCGACGGTCTTGGCGATGACGACAAAAAATTCAAGTTCCTAAGAATGGTTTTCCACAGCAAGACACTGCAGCGTCTGTTCTCTATGCTGCATCCACGATGGAGTATCGACTTCGGACTGGAATGGGCAAAGCACAGTCGCCTGAAGCGTAAGGATGGTAAGGAATCTGAATATATGGGCGAAGACAAGGAACCGTTGGTATTGTTTACAAAGAAATATCTCAAGACACATCCTGACATCAATTACTTTATCTATGGTCACAGGCATATTTTGTTTGATATGATGCTTTCAAGGACATCAAGAATGATGATTCTTGGCGACTGGATATCGGAATTTTCGTATGCTGTGTTCGATGGAGAAAATATGTTTTTGGAACAGTTTATCGAGGGAGAAACACAACTTTAAGATAAACCTGTGAACAAAATGGACATTTTAGTGTTATATCATCAAATATAAAGAACTGTAATATGAAAGTAATAAACCTTGCTGAAACCAATTCTATACTAAACCAGTATGTAGCCGAGATGCGTGATGTTAATGTTCAGGGTGACAGAATGCGTTTTCGCAGGAATATTGAGAGGATAGGCGAACTCATGGCTTATGAGATAAGTAAAGACCTTGATTATTCCAGAAAACAGATACAGACTCCTTTGGGTATTGCCGAGGCCAGTACACCGGATGATAATGTGGTTATAGCTACGGTGTTCAGAGCCGGACTTCCTCTTCACAATGGTTTTCTGAATATATTCGACAAAGCCGGAAATGCTTTTGTTTCGGCTTATCGTTATTATACGGATAAGGAACATAGAGACCTTGATGTAAGAATAGAGTATATTGCTACTCCGGATTTGACAAACAAGACTGTCATGCTCGTTGACCCGATGCTTGCTACAGGCGAGAGTCTGGAACTTGCGTGGAAGGCTTTCACCACAAAAGGTATTCCGTCTAAACTTATTATCGCATGTATTATAGCAAGTCAGCCTGGAGTAGAAAGAATAAAGCGTGTGTTTGCCGGCCAGGACGTAACTCTCTGGTGTGGGGCTATAGACCCTGAGATAGACGAACATTCGTATATCGTTCCTGGATTAGGAGATGCAGGCGACCTTGCTTATGGCGAGAAGATATAATGTCGATTTTTATAATAAAGAAAAGAGCCATATCATATTTACTTTGAGTTTATGATATGGCTCTTTTTCCTGTTTGTTATCTTGCTACCTCACCACTTTCATGGCTGGCAATAAGGCTTTCTACTTCAGCCGCTTTTACCATATTATAGTCGCCGGCTATCGTATTCTTAAGAACTGATGCGGCTGTAGAAAAATCTACTCGTTTCTGATTGTCGGTATATGCGCTTTGTGCATACAGCATGGCACCACAGAAAGCATCACCTACTCCCACACAGTCTATGACATTGTCAATGTCAAATACTCGTGTATGTTTCATCTCTCCGTTTGCGTAAAGGATTCCTGCAAATGTGTGATGTTCAGAACTCATTACGTTGCGTAGTGCGATATATATGTATTTACAGTTAGGAACCTGTTTGCTGATTTCCTGACAGAATTTTTCGTATGCAGCAGTGTCATACTTCTCACCGCTCTTTGTAGCCTTGAATCCCGGTGCTTTTATTCCTGTAACGAGAGCATATTCTCCTTCGCTTCCAAACATTATATCGCTGTCCTTCATCAGTGGTTGTAATACTTCCTGGGCTGTCTTTCCGTAGTTCCACAGATTTTTACGGTAGTTTATGTCGTAAGAAATCTTCAGTCCCATTTCTTTGGCAATATCGATAGCTTCCCTACATACATCTGCCAGTCCCGGAGTAAGTGCGGCATCAATGCCTGACCAGTGGAATATTGCAGCATCCTTGAATATCTCTCGCCAGTTAATCATACCCGGTTTCAGTTCTGAAAATGAAGAATTCTCTCTGTCGTATATGACTTTTGAGTTACGCATGGCTGCTGCTTTCTCCATGTAATAAGTTCCAAGACGGTGTCCGCCGAATAGAATGTGATTTGTTCCGATGTTGTGCGAGCGTAATTCAGAAATACATGTTTCTCCTAATGCATTGTCAGGAAGTCTTGTGATATACTCTACCTCTCCGCCAAAATTGGCAATGGAGATGGCTACGTTTGCTTCACTTCCGCCATAATTTACCAGAAAATCACGGCTTTGCTGGATACGCAAGTTGTCAGGTGTGGTAAGACGGAGCATAATTTCTCCGAATGTTACAATCTTTTTGCTCATAATGTCAAGTTTTCGATTTAAGTGGAAACCAAGGCATAAAAAGAAGAGGATACCTCTTGTCGGAATCTCTTTGCTTTGTTTCCGCTGCAAAGATAGTGAATTCCTTCCATGAGGTATCCTCTTTTTAACTCTTTTAGGATATTCCTATATCTTATTTATTATTCAGGATGTCCATAGTGTCAGTAGCAATCATCAACTCTTCGTCTGTAGGTATTACTACAACTCTTACTTTAGAGTTTTCTGTAGAGATGATAGCTTCCTGTCCGCGTACCTTGTTCTTCTCAGCATCGATTTCAACTCCCATGAAGCCTAATGTCTTGCAGACACCTGCACGTGCGGTAGCCTGGTTTTCACCAACACCCCCAGTGAACAGGATTACATCAACACCGCCCATAGCTGCTGCATAAGCACCGATGTATTTAGTAATGCGGTAGAAATACATGTTTTCTGTAAGGATAGCACGTTCTTCGCCTCTTGCTACTGCATCTTCCAGTTCACGCATGTCGCTTGATTTCTCGAATATACCGAGAACACCGCTCTTCTTGTTAAGCAATGTAGACATTTCGTCAGGAGTCATGCCTTCTTTCTTCATCATATACAATACAGCACCTCCGTCGATGTCACCACAACGAGTACCCATCATAAGACCTTCAAGTGGAGTAAGACCCATTGTTGTGTCGATACATTTACCGTCTTTTACAGCTGCTATAGAACCACCGTTACCGATGTGGCAAGTGATGATACGGCTGCCTTCCTGTGGTATTCCGAGGAATTCGCAAACACGCTTAGAAACGTAGCGGTGAGATGTTCCGTGGAAACCGTAGCGACGGATACCATATTTTTCGAAATATTCGTAAGGTATCGGATACAAGTATGCATAGTCAGGCATAGTCTGATGGAATGCAGTATCGAATACAGCTACCTGTGGAACTTCAGGCAACAGTTTCTGTACGGCATAGATGCCTTTCAAGTTTGCAGGGTTATGAAGAGGACCGAGGTCGCAGCATTCTTCTACAGCTGCGATTACAGCGTCGTTAATCAGTACAGAACCGCTGAATTTTGTTCCTCCGTGAAGCACGCGGTGACCTACTGCATTGATTTCGTGAAGATTCTTTACAGCACCGTATTCTTCGTTGGTTAAAGTATCAAATATAAACTGTACACCAGTTGTATGTTCAGGAACATCCTTTTCTATCACTTTCTTTTCACCGTTAGGTAAAGTAAGTTTCAGGAATGAACCTGGAAGACCGATTTTTTCAATACCTCCTTGAGCAAGGATTTCTTTTGTAGTCATTTCAAACAATTTGTATTTGATTGAAGAACTACCGCAATTGAGTACTAATATTTTCATATATGATATGTAAAAAAGTAATTAAAGCACAAAAGCCTTTTTACAGACCTTTGTGCTTATAGAAAAAGTTAATAGTCTGTTAATTCTGAGATTTTGCTGCAATAGCCTGATTTGCAGTGATAGCAATCATCTTGTAAACATCGTCGATGCTGCAACCGCGTGACAAGTCGTTTACAGGACGTGCGATACCCTGAAGGATTGGGCCGATAGCAGTAGCGTGTCCAAGACGTTCAACAAGTTTGTAAGAGATGTTACCTACTTCCAAACATGGAACAACGAGTACGTTAGCCTTACCTGCGATTTCTGAACCCGGAGCTTTGCTTGCACCTACGCGTGGAACCAAAGCAGCGTCTGCCTGAAGTTCACCGTCGATTTTCAGTTCAGGAGCCATTTCCTTAGCTATCTTAAGAGCTTCTGTTACTTTGTCAACAACTTCGTGCTTTGCAGAACCCTTAGTTGAGAAACTCAACATAGCTACGCGTGGGTCGATACCTGCAACTGCCTGTGCTGTCTGTGCTGTACAAATTGCAATCTGTGCCAACTGATTAGCGTCCGGTACAGGAGTAACGGCAACGTCACCCATTACCAATACACCGTTGGCACCGCATTCAGGTGCGTGAGTCAACATCAACATGGCTCCTGATACACATGTAATGCCCGGAGCAGTCTTGATAATCTGAAGTGCAGGACGAAGAACATCACCTGTAGTATTGCGTGCACCTGCAAGCTGTCCGTCAGCATCTCCGGCTTTGATGATAAGGCATCCAAGGTAAAGAGGGTTCTTTGCAAGTTCCTGAGCCTGTTCCATTGTCATACCTTTTTTCTTACGGAGTTCGAAAAGAAGCTCAGCATATGCATCTTTCTTTTCGTGGTTTTCAGGGTCGATGATTGTAGCTTTGTTGATATTACCCAATCCCCATTCCTGAGCCAGTTTCATGATTTCTTCAGGGTTACCAAGAAGAATAAGGTCTGCAACACCGTCTGTCAATATCTGATTGGCAGCTTTCAAAGTACGTTCTTCTGTTCCTT
>Juniper_p1__coassemble_180_pt1 | contig 55255 bp, 72 predicted proteins | sample Juniper_p1__metabat2_low_PE_029 | metagenome-assembled genome bin Juniper_p1 | reverse complement strand
TAATTGTGGGTGGATTAAACCGTTCTGATTGGGTGGGTATGCTCCGTTTTCAGCAACTTACAAGAATTGTGTAATCAATGGCACATACACACTTTATGGTGACAGTAAGTTTGAGAGATGTACTTTTAATGTGTCTGGCGATGTTTACAATATTTGGACTTGGGGTGCTCCAAATGCTACATTTGATAAATGTACATTCAATTCAGATGGTAAGGCTATGCTTCTCTATGGTACAGAAAATACAAAATTGACAATTGAAAATAGCGTATTTAATGATAAGGGAGGTTTGACAGACCTTAAAGCAGCTATCGAAATAGGCAACGACTATAATAAGTCTTATACACTTGTTGTAAACAATACAGTTGTCAATGGTTTTGCAATCAATGACAAGGGTATCAATACTGGCACTACTCTTTGGGCTAATAAAAACTCAATGGGAACAGATAAACTCTCTGTTACTGTTGACGGTAAAAAAGTTTATTAAAAGTAAATCATTGATTACTACACCCTTCATTCGGGTTTAGCTTTAAATGAAACTCTATCATTCCCTTGATAGATATTTACATATAAGAGTTAGTTGAGACCTGCCGTTCGTGAGAATAGCAGGTCTCATTCTTTATTAGCATAGCCCTCTTGGTGAAATCTGATGCCCGATTTTGATTCTGTGACAAAATCAAAATAACACCCAAAGAAAAAGCATATAAAGGCGAAAAACCTATCACCCCTATATGCTCAAAGAGTATCTATAAATGAAATTGATGTTTAAATAGTCGCCATAGTTTTAACCGAATTAAACTTGAAATAAAAGTTAATACAATCTGTTCAATTCATCTTTCGCAGCAGAACCACCTTTGAATTTATGTTTGATTTTATTGAACTGATAACTTACAGAAAGGGATATACCACGTGAGGCACCTTTGATTCTATAATCATAGGCTACACCATTTGTATGAACACTGTTTTTCTGTTGCCATGTATTAATAAAATCTGAAGCAGAAAGATTAAAACTCCAGTTCCCAATACTTTTGCTACACGTAAAATTCAACATACCTCCGCCATGTGTATAATATAAGCCGTCATGTCCTTTACTAAGCCAAATACCTGACAAATACAGATAAAAGCCAAGAGGCAAATCAAATCGGTTGTTCAATATTATTCTACATAAAGGCTTATTATATTTCTGCATCTTATCAATTCCATATTTCAAATCTTGCAAAGCAAGGAGGCCCTGAACAGATGGATGCCAAAACTTAATATCAAAACCTTTATAAAGAGTTATTTGCCAAGCATTGTAAGCAGGTAAATTTTGATCTGCACGGACGTTAACACCCAGGTCTTCCTGATATGTATATACAGACTGTATCGAACGCACTCTACGGAGATAAGATATATTCATCATCCATTGTTTCCAACCGAGACTGAGTGAGAGGTCATGAGTAAGAGAAGAACGAATCAGTGGATTTCCTGTTTCCCATAGAGTATGAGATACATAAGTATAGTTTGTATTCAATAAAGAATAACTTGGTCTCTTTACTTTGGTTTCATATGATAAGCCAACAGATGAAGAACCTTTTTGCCAGTTAATATGTGCTTCAGGAAGCCAGTCATGATAAGACTTTGATTGCGCATCAACCCGTTTCTCATCAGCATAATATGTAAAATCAGTAATCTCATAACGAAGGCCACCTCCCAATTTCCAATTATTTCCTAATGAATGATCATACGACAAGTATATCGCACCCAAATGTTGCGTCTCTTCGTCAGTACCCGGTTGCAGGTCTGGTGTTTCACCTTCTGATTGAGTATGGAAATTCTGTGTATTGCTGGTAAAAGAATACTGTACTCCACCGTCGAAGGCTCCACCCCATAAAGGAACACTGATATTGGCTTTTCCAGCAGCCAGATTATAGTCACTTTCATTCTCAGTAAAAACTGAAGAAATATTTAAGTTATCAGAGGTTTCTTTCAAATCACCGGAAGTTGTATTTTTGCCAAAAATATAATCACCATCAATACTTAATGTAGCTTCCTTACCTATTTTTTGAATCAGATATGCATTGAAATGATGATTATATGAGTTGCTATTATAACGATAGTCTGACAAAAGATCTGTATAGGTTGAAGCATTTGTAACTTCTTCACCGTTAGAATTAAATTTAGAAGTGGGTGTTTTATCCATTTCATACCGTAAACCTACAGAATTATCATCATAGTCAAATAAAAAGCCTGTATTTAAATTCCATTGATTTGTACGTCCCGAAGCATTTTGATAGGAATCAGTATATAACTTGTTATCATTAAAAACCTCATGATATTCTCTATCCTGTTTAAAACCATTGTTGGCATAATTAAACCCGCCAAATAATGTAAATCCATTAATAAAACTATAATTCAAATCAGCTGAAGCATTACCAGAAGTAACTTCCGTACGTTGTCCTTTTGCATATACAGTACCGCTAAGGCCCTCTAAATTTTTGCGCGTACGGATAATTATAACAGAAGTCACATTACCCCCATATCGAGAACCTGGTCGTGTTACAACCTGAACATCTTTAACATCAACAGATGACAGGCGTTTCAACTCTTCCTGGTTTCTTACCATTCTGTTGTTTATATAAATTTCAGGAGTACCTCTACCAATCACTTGAATACTTCCACCACTTCCATCTATCATTGGCAATTGCTGAAGAGCATCATAGGCAGTACCTAATTTGGCTATTGGATTATTATCCATTGATACCGTAAGTCGATCCGGTGAAGCTTTTACATACTGACGATGGCCGGTAATACTTACTTCCTGAAGAGCTACAGAAGACGAATTGAGATAGATTGTCTTTGGCAAACAATTAACCGATATATATACAGGTTCATACCCGAGAAAACTAATACTTATTTGTTTCCCTTTCATATCAGAATTGTCAATACTGAAATCTCCTGAATCATCAGTTAGAGTACCGCGAAGTAGAAGAGAATCACTGTCAAGCAAAACAACATTTGCATAAGGAAGTGGCAAAGAATCTGAAGCACATTTTACGTTGGCTCTTAATATATGACTTACATTTTGAGCAGATAATTGGTCGCAATAACCGCAACATAAAAGTATGCATATGAACATGATTTTTTGTAGCATAATAAATTTTATTTAGAAATTTTTGTGTCTGCAAAATTAGATGTTTATACAGTACATTTCTAATAATAGAGATAGATAGCAAATAGACAAAATCACATGCTACTAATTCAACCGCCTTCTGAGAATCAATATATTAACTATACGTATTATATATGTAATATAGATTTTATATAGTCTGCTAATACTCCCATAGCCATATATCAAGACTTTTTTCATAGGAACTATCTTTTGATAGGGCATAAATTTTATTCTTAATTCTAAGTTTACTTCTAGAAACTGAGGTAGATGCTATATTCATGAAAATGGAAATTTCGGATATTGAAAAACGAAGTTTTATAAGACAACATAATATAATTTCATGCTCACTTAGGGACGGAACATCCTTCATTAATCGTTTCGTAAAGTTCTGGTATATATTGTCCGTTATCCTGCATATCTCTGTCAGTCTTGTGTCACTTAAATATTCCGGTTTTTTGTGAAGATTGTTCAGTATAGGCATTTCAGATAATATGAGTGTACAAAGTTCATTCTCCCTTTTTTCAAGTTCAGATAACCTGTCCGCAAGCACTTTAACGTTCGACTGCATATAGGAAGAGGAACTGGAATAAGAAGAAAGCTTTTCATTTAGTCTGTCTCTTTCGAGACATAATTGTTCATTTTCCTTTTTCAATTGTAAGAGAACCTCAGACTGTTCCATATACAAATCTTCCTTTTGAATACTTTCCTCATACTGTTTCTGAAGTTCAGCTATGTATGATTCATTTTTCTTCATTTCTATATCTTTCTGATGCAGTAGAATAGAAAGATTATCCATTTCTTTCTGTTTCCTACGAATAGCTATCTGCTTGCGTAAGTATATGTAAGCAAAGAAAACCAGTATCAGCAAAACCATAACAATGGTAAACATCCACCAGCTCATTATATTAGCCTTCTCCAGTTCTAACCTTTGCTTTTCTGTCGTTAATCTTTCATTGTCAAATTTTTCCTTGTAGGCGATTATTTCCTTGCCTTTATCAAGTGCCATAATAGAGTCGTTGTAATATAATAACGAATCACAATAGCTTTTCAGATATTTTCGATATTTAGGACTATCACTTATTTTATATAATAACTCATATATCAGAGCTTTCGTATATACATTATCAGTGCCTAATGATTTATTAAGATAATAATAAGCAGAGTCATATTGATTTAGATAATAATAATTCTTACCTATAAGAACTGTTGATTGATACTCAACCGGTAATGACTTAGATAATATCAAAGATTTTTCTAAGTTTCCGCTATTAGCATACACTAAAGCAATCTCAGTTTGAACTTTATAATAATATCTATCTGTTCCAAGTCCTAATTCTAAAGCTAATGAAGCACATTGATTATATGTATCAATTGCCTTTGAAAGTTCATTTGTAAGACAATAACTTCTGGCCAAGTATCTTAAAGCAGTCATTTGATAACGCTTATTCGAATCCTTAACAGCATAATTGTATGCTGCGGAACAAGCTTCAAGTGCATAATCAGCAAAATTACGGAATAAATAGAGATTTGTTAAAGAAGACATTATCAGATATCCAGTCTTATAATCATCCGTTTTCTCCACTTCTGTTTTACCTTCCATATAATACCGCATGGCTTCTTCTATATACCCAAGATCATAATTTATACAACCCATATATAAAGCTGACATTGCTTTTCTACGGGCATTATTTGTAGGTTTGTAATAATCGTATGCTATCCTAACAAGGGAATCAGAGGATATTTTCATCAGCTGTTTTACCTTTGCCTGCGTCACCAGCAGACACCACAGCGCATGGTTCTCCTTATTCCAGCGTGCTGAAGGCATCGGCATATCCTCCAGGATATGAAGCGCACTGTCCGGATGATCAAACATCACGGATTCTGCATGAACCAGTTCCGGAAGAGGCGTTTTCTTCTTGCCGTTTTCGCTGCATTGAATATTCAAAAGGGCTGTACAAGTAATCAGAATGTACAGAATGTAGTGGGTTATCTTTCTCATTTTACGAATTTTGTGGCAAAAATAAGAAATATCCACTTCAATTTCAGTTAAACGACTTCTTTTATAAAGAAAAAGGGGTAGCCTTAATGATTAAAGCTACCCTAATTCTATTTTAAGAGAGTTTAATATTCTTATCTGAATATTGCAGAAGTTTAATTGAAATACGTGTTTCGCGGTCCACATTATTTATGATCTTACCCTCTGCATTGTGTTTCTTACCCACACTGAAATCCTATGATAGAAGAATACACCTTGACAAAGAAGTTTATCGGGTACGGCCATTACATGCTTGAGATATCCAACTCTGGGGGGTAAAGTCTGCTATAACCGGAGATACAGACCTTATAGAACGGCTGAACTCTGAAATAACAGAAGAAAGAGAAAAGGCTACAGAGGAAGCTATAGCCTTTGTCTTAAAATCAGAGTAAGCTATCAAATATTTGTCTCATTGCTTTATCTGCATGGTTTCTCATTACACGTACATAATTAAATATAGGCCTGTTGGTTTTCATTGACTGTCCGATACAGTATTCCAGTGTTTCTAGTGCAATTCCTAAATCAAAGCCATGCTGAACAAATGATTTACGTGCTGAATAGAACACAACTCTCTTTCGTATTCCTGCAAGTTCTGCCAGTTCATCCATCTTACGTGATATAACGGAATAAGCCTTTCCAAATGTATCATATTTCCCAAACACAAGTTTCCCATTTTTCTTCATATATTTATTTATGATATCACGTGCTTCTGGTTGTATGGAGAATGCAGTCTTACTTTCGCCGTGTTTCTTATTTTTAGTCTTCTGCCTGTAATACTCGATATAGTTCTTCCGGAAATCTACTTCAAGCATATCCACCAAGTTTATACCACCTAAGTAATATGATAGCATGAATATATCTCTTGCTACACATATATTATATTTAGGTGCTTCGAGGTCTCTTATGGCTTTTATCTCACGGATGGTCAGATCAAGCTCGCGTACATTTGCTGATGGAGGAGTTATATCTTCAAATGGATTATCCTCAAACTTGCACATTTTTCTTTTTTCAGCGAAATGTATAACAACTTTGACAAGCGTCATGTATATACGAACTGTAGTAGGGGATAGGTGACGTTTCTCAAGATTACGTCTGAAAGTTTTAATATCTTTTTCTGTAATCATATTTAAGAATATGTCTCCACATTCCCGGATGAACGATTCACAGGCCAATCTGTATAACTTTTCGCTTTTGTGACGTTCTTCTTCTTTCAAATCATCGAGGTATGCAGACATAGCATCACTGAATTTTGCATTACTATATCTGTGTTCCTTTAGAAGGAGTTTTATTACTTCCGAACAAGTATAACTACCTAACTGCATTGTTTCGTCTATGATATTCTGATAATAATTTAGGATGTTGCGTAGTTTGACATTCAGGTGGCTGGCATCGTCACGGTTTACAACCATACCATCTTTAAATTCTCCGTCACTGATTATAACATCAGTAGGTATATACCTTGTATTAGAATTGTGTGAGAGTGCTACTCTGATTTTATGCTTTCCGTTTACAAGTCTTTTTGCTGGTACAATAACAAGTTTCAATGTTGCCATATTCAAAATAAAGTTATTAATTCATTAAAAACAGCGGAAATAAATCGGAAATAAAAATGTGGTCCGACAATAGTTCCGACAACTAAATATTTCCACCTGTGGAGAGGTTGGCAAAATCTTGTTTTTTGTAAGTGCTTGACATATACAAAAAAAGATACTCCCACCAATCTCTATTGCCAGGAGTATCACAACACAAAAACTAAACTAGACATAGCTTTTGAAATCTGATACTCTTTTTTGTAAATCAGTATGTTACAAGTGTTGAAAAATACTCAACTGGAATGAAAGTGGAATGAATTGCATTTTGGCATATCAAGATTTTTCATTTTTGTATATTGTAATATAATATTTGCTATGTTTGTAAAAATCAATCATAGTTAATTATGGGAAAGAAAACTCAGGATATAGTGCGCCGTGGATTCGACAAAAATATAGAATCTTTAATAGGCCAGCTGGAGGAAGTCGCTATGGATATTATAAGAGGTCGGGTTCATTTTGACAATGCTCCCGGAGTTGAAGCTTATCATGATACCAGAGCGTATGAACTGCTTGTTGCCTCAAAGATAACACAGGCTATATCCTTGCTTGAATTAGTCTCCAATGAAGACTGCCGCGGCCTTTTTGAATAGCTCGAAAACTTCGTGTGTCTTGGTTACTGTCTCCAATTTGGTGTTCATGGATTTGAAGAACTTGTCCATATCGTTTCTGTCGTCCTCTTTCAGGCTCAAGTATAATTGCTCTAACTGCGATTGAAACAGGATAAGTTCTCCATGAAAGCCACCTCTTTCTCTTAGTTTATGAAGTTTGTCTTTAGGAAAATATTCATGTGAATATCCATTCTCTTTTATATATCCACCCTCTTTCAGCCCTTCAATAACCGTCATATATTGGTAAGGACTGATTTTCAGATCCGGAATATCTTCGTATTCTAATATTACGCTTTGGCTATTGACCGTACCCTTCAGGAGCGCATTGATAACTTTGTCACGTTCCTCAGAGGTTATAAAATCGGGATATTCCTTTTTATCTTCTGTTGGTTTACTTCTTGTTGGTCTTATCATATTAATAATAGTTGTTATATGTTCAAGAAAAAAGCATTGCCCGAAACTGCCATTAAAGGCATCGTTTATCAATTCAGATACCTCATCAATGACAAGAAAGCAAGTGATGAGGAATTAAGCTGGCACTTAAGTAACATGCTTTCCAATCTTGGTGTCAAAGTGGATTATATCACAGAACCGCCTCCTTGGAGGAAGAAAAAAGAGTAGCTCAAACTTTACAAACTTTCAAGCCATCTTTTACCAGACTTTGTATTGAGCCAAATGGCTATAGCTATTCCTACTATTGCCATTACCGAGAATAATGCTATTAATGCTTCCATATCCTGTTCATTTTATTATTTTATATCCAATATATGCAAAAATGTATGTTACGAATGCTCCAATTGAGATTATAATCCAAGACTCAAGATTGTTTTCTTGAATTATAACAGAAGCGGTACTGCCTATAACAAGTGTTGCAAAAGATAATTTTGCCAAATCATAGAAGAACTTGCCGAGGTTTTCCCGGCTTGCTTTGTCGCGTTCCTTTCGTTCCTCTTTTGCTTTTCTGCTTTCTTCAAAGTTACCCATTTGATTACTGTTCTATTCGCCTGTGTATTCTTTTATTGAGAACTCAGAAACTTTCCAGTTCCTTGATTCTTGCCTGCATTACAAGTTCTTAATCCATTTTTTGCCTGATGGTGTTTCCGTGTATATCCAAAAAGCAACGGCTATAATTGCCAGTACTATAAAAATAAATAATCCTGCATTCATAATTGTATTACAAGTTTTCAAGCCATTTCTTGCCTTGCTTGGTGTATAACCATGCTAAAAATGAGCCGGCGATAACAATTCCTATAGTAAATATTGCAGCTAACATATCCATAACTATATCATTTTAAAATTAAGTTTGCAATTCTTCCAAATATTATTGTAAGGATAGCGCCTGCTATCAATACATACCAATCAGTAGATAAATCTTGTTCATTGTATAGGGGCGTGAAAGCTCCTAAGACAAGAGCAGCAAATGTGAGTTTTGACAAATCGAAGAAATATCCGCCGAGCTTTTCTCTCCTGGTTTCGTTTCTTTTCTTTGTCTCCTCTTTCGCTTTTCTGTTTTCTTCAAAGTTACTCATTTGGAAAATTATAATGCAGATTCATACATTTCAATTGTTTTAAAGTAATCTTCAGTATAATTAAACAAATCATCAAGACTTTCAATAGGATGTTTTATATCCTTTTTGTTTTCATCAATAGTAGCTACATATTTTGTCGAAGTGTTGAAATACATTCGGCAGATAGGCTTACGGTTATTATCATCAAGAAGTACACTGAAATATGTTTGTGCATCTCGATATGCTATTCTTGAGACATCTACTTTTTGTCTGCATATAGCTTGAATAATTCGATACGCATCTAATTCTTCTTCAGTGGTAATGATTTTTGACTCTGGAGCTGTTTCTATTTGAGTCTCCTGATTTGTATCATCAACTTTGGTTTGTGGTATCTCTGGTTTTACATCGCTGACAGTTAATGCACCTTTTAGTCTTTCATTAATTATATCATTTATATGTGATGATATTGCGCGTTTTACAAGCGGAGTAAATTGGTCTATTACGCTTTGTAACATACGTCCTTCATATACTTTAGTTGCGAACATCTTAACAAAATCAATGCTTGGGCTACTAAATTCGTTTTGTATGATAGTTTTAAGTTCTCCCATGTATTTTAATTCACTGGCAGAACTTAATATGTTGTCTATGTCGAAGTATGATTTGTGGAATTTTTTTAGTTCTTCAATTTGATTATCACGGAGATCTGTTATATCTACTTCTAAGAATGGTTTATCGTCCATAATATTGGGCTCTTTTAGGTCGGTATAGAAACGATAAATTATACCATTTGTTAGAACACCAAATTTAGCTTTAGAGACATTGAAATATCTCAAAAGTTGGTTGTCATGCAAATTTAAGTCTTGTTTCCAATGCTTACATTCAATTAGTAAAATTGGTTGATCATCTTTCATTATTGCATAATCTATTTTTTCGCCTTTTTTGGTACCTATATCGCAGGTCATTTCCGGGATGACCTCTAAAGGATTGAATACATCATATCCTAAAGCGTTTATGAATGGCATGATAAAAGCATTTTTTGTAGCTTCTTCTGTTTGGATATTTTCTTTTAGCTTTTCTACTCTATCTGCAAGTTGTCTGATTGCGTCTTTAAAATCCATAGTCTTATATATTATTGGTTTTATTAATTATTATACGATTTGTTTGCCCAGATATAATGCTACTTGCGTTTCAAGGCGTTTATTTGTTGTTTCTAATTCGTTTATTCTTGCCTGCAGGTTTTTGATTGTGTCCTGCTGGAATGTAATTGTGTCAATCAGTTTGTTCGTTCTGTCCTCTGCTTCTGTTGGCTGTTCAGATGCCAGGAGCATTTCGCCCTTGCCACGCATGAGCCATTCGGCGGATATTTCAGGACATTTATCCAAAACTGCACATATTGTTGTTAGACTGACTTCTCTTGCACCACTAAGCTGTCTGCTTAATGTGTTCTGAGCAATACCGCATTTTATAGAGAATGCTCTATCGGATAATCCCATCTGGGAAATAATTTGTTTTAATCTTTCAATCATATAAACACAGGTTATATTCTACATAAATGTTAAATAATACCAAATGGGATAATTATTCTGCTCTTTTGTTTGTAAATTATGCCAAATGGGATTATCTTTGCAATATCAATCAATCAACATACAAATATAATAATTTAAAATTGAAAATCAATATGGAAACTGGTGAATATTCTTATAGAAATGAAGTTGTTACACTTACCAACGACATTGAACTTGCTAAATCTATGACAGAAGAAGAGATGCAATCTTACTTCAATACGGATGACAGCAAGGAGGATTTCATAAGTTTTCTTGAAGATGAACTTAGGGTAGCTGAAAGTCACATTGAAAACGATGATGATTCCAGTTATATAGACCTTGGCTTTGCAAATGAAGCCGATTATTTGAGATACAAATTTTCGTAATAATAAACCTCACTAAAAGTCAAAAACCAAAAACAAAACATTATGGAAGTAAGAAGCCCAAAATTCGAGTTAGGCCAGAAAGTCTGGATGCTCGACGATGAACAAAAAGCAGTTGAGAGAGAAATCAGTTCAGCATCAATAAATGTTGCTAAAGACCATCAGTCAGTAAGTTACTACTTGGTTACTGATACTCCTTACGCTTCGGACACTTATAGGAGTTATGCGGAAAGCAAGCTCTTCGCAACTAAAGAGGATTTGAAAAAGTCCATTTTCGGTGATTGACAAATCACAACCCGGTGTGGCTTGACCCCCTATCCGGGGACTAATGAGAAGAGTTCCTTGACATATTTAGGCTGACGGACGTACCAAACTGGTATAGTAATTCACCGTGGATAACGGGCGGTCCGACAGAGTGTAGAATTTGCGACAATTCGGTCTGCTTATGCAGGCTTTATGATATAAAACAAAATAGAAATAAACTTTTTCATAAATCTTAGTTTTGAAATTTCCAACACAAAATTAAGGAATCCCTCCGAAAAAATCCCATGATTACAAAATCTCGGAGGGAACATTCCGGTGTAGCTTAATGGTAGAGCAGCAGTAAACTGAGGGCTTTGATTTAGGATTACAATTACTTCTGCAGGGTGGCGGTTCGACTCCGCCCATCGGAACTCTAAATTTATAAATCATGAAGATATTCAATAGTGTAATGATGCTGATGGTGGCTATTTGTGCCGTCGGCATGTTGTATGGGGCAATCACGACACCCAGTCCGGTGCAGGGTATATGGATAGGCTCCTGTGTAATTATGGTAATTGCATCGGTATATGGTTGTATAAAGGTATGGAAGGAAAAACTAAGTTGATGGAGAAAAGGCCGGTTGCATCTAAGTTGAGGAATATGGCTGTAGGTGAAAGAGAAGATTTTCCAATAAGCCAGAAAAGATCTGTTGAGAATACAATGTACAATAGACTTGCAGAAGAAAGAGCCTGTGGAATAAGATGGTCAATAAAGACTGATATGCAGGCTGGAATAATAACCGTAACACGAATAAGTTAAGTTGATGATATTTCAGTTAAACAATAGGCTTATGACAACAATGTTTGTTGACAATACTGTTGACAATATGGCAGCAATATTACTGGAAAACATATTGCTTGCTATGGAAGATGAATGCTTCTCAAAAGATTTGAGTGCAAAGATAGTTGGTGGCGAAGGCAAGTTGAACAGACTGATTGAAAGCGGTTTAATAAGGTTTGAGAAACCTACCAACAAACAGAATGGCAAATGGTTCTGTAAGGCAAGTGATGTTCTGAGACATTGTGCCAGACGCAGACGAAACCGAAAGAAAAAGGTATTTAAAAAATAAGCCTGTGAAGGTCGTATTCTACATAAATTTTAAATGTGATTTCAATTTTAAATTATTTGAATTGAGCCGCTTGTGAAAGTCGCTCAATACGAGCCCTAAGTTCAGGTGGTGGAACACCCTGTACGGGTATTTACAGGGAGGTGACGGGTTCAAGTCTCGTAGGGCTCACTACTCACTGACAGCGGTCAGGAGTGTTGCAAATGAAAACTATTTACCTAAAGACCGCCCCACGTGCTGGGGTGGTAAACTGGTACTGTGGCGGAATGGATAGACGCTGACAACTCTCAGTAGACTTGGTTACGATGTTATGAAAACGGGGCGTCAATGTAAAACGAATCATGCCGTTCTACGCATAAGACGTGAAGATTGCCAAGCATTGCAGGTTCGAGCCCTGCCGGTACCACAACCCATGTTGGTTTATTAGTTTTTATGTTCAGCTTAAATCCGAGAGTAGGGCGAAGATAGCGCAGGGATTCATCCGCGCGGCATCGGTTAGCCGTTGACTCTATCTGAAAGGTGACGCGAAATCGGATAGGATTGGATGTTTGATGTGCCCCGGAGAATATACTTCGGGGCTTTTATAATTTTGAGTTATGAATGAAATACTTACTGGTAAGGTTTGCCCATATTGCGGTAAACCAACCGAATATGTGGATAGCTCTGTAATATACGGTCGTTCCTATGGTATGATTTATTTATGCCGGGATTGCAGGGCTTTCATTGGAGTGCATAAGGGTACTGATAGGGCGTTAGGTCGTTTGGCTAATGCGGAACTTAGGGAAGCCAAGAAAGAAGCACACTTCTATTTTGACCAGATAGCTAAGACCAATCTTATAAACAAGATTTGGAAGAAACATATTCCTAATACGTCAAATAGAACCAAGGCTTACTTATGGCTATCCAATCAGCTTGATATTCCAAGCGAGTTTTGCCATATAGGGATGTTCGATGTAAATGATTGCAAACGAGTCGTAGAACTCTGTAAACCAATTTTAGAAACAAATGTTAAGGCGTAAAAATGGCGAAGTTTCTGATTGCATAACTTGCTTATCTGAACTAATTTTACAGATGTAAAGAACTAAAAGTCAAACCATTAATACTGTAAACTATGGCTGAAAGAAAAGCTAAAACAGAAGCTCCTGCAAATGTTCAGGAGGTACAAGAAACAAAAGTAGAGGAAGTGAAAGAAACACTTTCCAATAAGGTTGTAAACATAAGAACCTTGAAAGCAAACGAGATTGAATGCCGTATCGGTACAATAAACGAGAAAGGGTGTTCATTACTCCTTTACAAGGATGCCAGGGTGGATATGAGACTTCTTGATGAGGTTTTCGGTCCTATGAACTGGAAGAGAAATCATGAGTTAGTAAACGGAAACCTGTACTGCACTATATCCATTTATGATGAGCAGAAAAAGGAATGGGTGAGTAAACAGGATGTCGGAACTGAATCCAATACCGAGAAGGTGAAAGGACAGACTTCAGATGCTTTCAAGCGTGCAGGATTCAACTGGGGGATAGGTCGAGAACTTTACTCGGCACCTTTCATTTGGGTTAAACTTGAGCCAACCGAAATCTATAAGAACACTTCAGGTAGATGTTCTACTTATACCAATTTCTCTGTAAGTGAAATCGAATATGATGAAAACAGAGATGTAAGCAAGTGTATAATTGTTGATGATAAAGGAGTTGTAAGATACCAGTTCCCAAAACCTAAAGAACAGCAAAAGTCAAACACTGCACAGCCTCAACAAAACACCGGTGTATTTACAGGTAAGCAATTAAAAGAAGCAATTGCAGAGGTGAATGCCTGTCAGTGTAGGGCTGATATTGATGTCGTATGGAAAAAGTATTCATCCTTACGCAATAACCAAGAGTTCATGAACGCAGTACAGAATATGTGTCAAATGTATCCAAGATGATAGAGTTAGTTAAATCCAGTGTGGTTTTCAATGAAGAGAACCACACTTATTTCCTGGGCGACAAGCAGCTGTCAGGAATAACGGGAATGATTAAAAGACAATTGTTCCCGGATAAGTATAAAGAAGTTCCTCAGCATATACTTGAACGTGCTGCAGAGAGAGGTACAAGAGTGCATCACGAATGCCAGTTCGTTGATATAACTGGATTTGAGCCTGAAAGTCAGGAAGCCATGAATTATTTGTTCATAAGAACCGGTGTAGGATATAACGCACTTGCGAATGAATATACTGTTTCTGATGAAGAATACTTTGCTTCCAATATTGACTGTGTGTGGGAGAAAGATGGAAAGATTGCACTTGCTGATATCAAGACTACTTATTCGCCGGATAAGGCGTATTTGGAGTGGCAGTTGTCCATATATGCTTATTTGTTCGAGCATCAGAACCCGAATTTGAAAGTAGACAGGTTGTTCGGTGTATGGCTGTACAATGACAAGTCAGAGCTTATTCCACTTGAACGTAAATCCGACGAGGAGGTCAAAAGGCTATTGCAGTGTGAGATTGAGGGAACACGTTACCTTGATACTGAAACTGCACTTGAACACAAGCAGGATGAAGTACAACTATTGCCAAAGGACGTGATAAACAAATATCTTGAAGCTGTAGCGGAAGTTGAGAGAATACAGCCGTTCATTGACGATTTCAAGGATTCGTTGAAACGTGCCATGATTGAACATGATGTCAAGTCCTGGGACACTGGTTGCCTGAAAGCTACCATAACACCTGCAGGCACGAAGAAAGCTTTCGATACAAAGAAATTCCAATCGGATCATCCGGAGTTGTACAAACAATACATCAAGGAGACCGAGACAGCAGCATCCATAAGAATTACATTAAGAAAGGAGGATACAAATGCTTAACAAGGTACAGTTAATCGGGCATCTCGGTAAGGACCCGGAAGTTAGAACGCTCGATGGCGGTTCTAAAGTCTGCCAGTTTACTCTGGCAACAACTGAAAAGGGTTATACATTACAGAATGGAACTCAGGTGCCGGACAGGACGGAATGGCATAACATAGTGATGTGGAAAGGTCTTGCAGAGGTGGCGGAAAAATATCTTCACAAAGGAGATAAGATATACGTTGAGGGTAAGATAAGGACACGCAGCTATGAGGACAACAAGCAGATTAAACGCTCGATAACTGAGATATTCGTAGATAACATGGAAATGCTTGTAGTCAAACAACCACAGCAAGTACAGCAACCGCCTGTTCAGCAGCCTCAACCGCAATACCAGCCACCACAGTACTCACAGCAGCCGCATTATCAGCAGTTCCCACCCAATGTAGATGGTGACGGGCTTCCATTTCCACCACCATATAGATAATCATGGAAGCTACGATAATCAAAAAGGATGGGAAGGCTACTATGGATAAGGATTTCAATTACATGCTTAGCCTTCTCCGCAATGGTGAGTACACTCTTACAATTAAGAGAAAGACAAAACCGAGGACACCCGACCAAAACGCACTCATGTGGATGTGGTTCAGGTGTGTGGGTGGTGCCTTGCGTGAGTTCACCGGTGAAGCGTATTGGAGTACAAAGGAAGGAGTTGAGACAATACATGACCTATACTGTAAGAAATTCCTTACAAAGATGGTGATTACTCCTAAAGGTGAAAAGACTCAACTTGCGAGAGGAACGAAGAAACTCAGCACTATGGAAATGTCCCATTTCCTCGAAGCTGTCAAAACAGATATAATGACAGAATATGGTATTCAGTTACCATTACCAACTGACGAATATTATTCGGCATTCGCAGCCGAGTACGAAAACAAATATTAAATATGGCAATAATTAAAGATTACGAACCGGAAGAATTGCAATTCTTCCGGAGGCAGTCAAGGAACAGTTTCCTTTGGAACTGCAGTTTGAGAATGTTGAAAGTGAGAAAGACATCTTGAAAGCGGTAAACGAGCATTTCAATGCTCTGTTCCCGGAAAACGAGAGGGCAACACGCTACATGGATGATATCGAGAAATCGGATCTGCGCGGTAAGTATTGTAAGCTTATCGAGTCGAAGCTTCCAGAAGCAGAGAACGCCTTGTTGAACGCGAAGGAAGAAGCCAAGCGTATCAAGTCCGATGCTGAGGAAAGGTTGAATGCCTTGAACAAACAGGTCAAGGACTATGCGGCCAAGGTTCAGGAAGGTACGGAAGAAAAGCATTTGCCGGCAACCAAGACATTCCGTATAGCATTGAACGGTTATTTCCTGTACTATGCAATACTCAATGGTAAGGTTATGCTTGCTAAGGCTAATAAGATACCTCCATATGACAAATCATCATTGTGGGCTCAAGAAGATAAGAACAGGGTTGCAATGATGGAACTGTTCGGTCTTGATTTTCCTGCTCCGGAGAAACCTTCTGATGAAGAGTTCGATGAAGAACATGACATGCTTCCAGACAACGATGATGGAGAAGTGATGGGAGAGGAAGAATTCAATGAAACTGTAGGGGATGAGTAGATTACAGCATAAGCGTGGCCGCAAATCCAATTATGTACGTTCGCTTAACAATCCATATTGGGAAAAGGTTGCAAGGAATGTGAGGTTAAGCGAACGTACATAATTGGATTTGCGGTTCACGCTATCCTTTGGAAGTGCATCACAAACGATATAAGGTAAATGGTGTTTCAATTGTTGGAAAGGAACTTGAACATCTTGACTGCCTTGTCACTCTGTGCGCTTCCTGTCACGAAAAAGTTCATAAAGGAATAATCAGAATATGAAGTTTCAATTAAGAGATTATCAGCAGAATGCCAGTAATGCGGCCATAGCACATTATCGGCTTAAAGGTGGAAAGAACTACCTGATGGTTTTGCCTACGGGGGCGGGAAAATCAATTGTTATAGCTGATATTGCAGCGAGATTGAATGAACCTTTACTTGTATTTCAGCCTAACAAGGAAATCCTGGAACAGAACTTCGCCAAGCTACAGACATACGGAATCTTTGATGCCGGGTGTTATTCTGCATCAGTAAAGAGAAAGGATATAAACAGGATTACATTCGCCACCATCGGCAGTGTGTATAATCACATGGATGATTTCAAGCATTTCAAGTATATACTTATTGATGAGTGTCATTTGGTAAATCCTTCCGAAGGTATGTATGCAGATTTCTTTTCAGCGGCAGAGAGACGTATTATCGGGTTAACTGCTACTCCATACAGACTGAGTAGTACAATGAATGGTTCAATGCTTAAATTCCTTACAAGAACCAGACCGAGAGTATTCAGTGATGTCATATATTATTGTCAGGTTAGCGAACTCTTAGCAAGGGGATTTCTAACAAAACTGAAATATTATGACCTGACAAGGATAGAACTTGTGAATGTCAGAAGAAATTCTACCGGTGCAGACTTCGATGACAGAAGTCTTTCCAAAGAATTTGAAAGGGTGGACCTGTACGGTTATCTGATTAGCATGGTAAGAAGGCTGCTGGCTCCTAAGAGTGGAATACCAAGACGTGGAATACTGGTGTTTACGAGGTTTGTCAAAGAAGCAGAAATGCTTACCTATGAGATACCGGACAGTGCTGTTGTCAGTGGTACAACACCGAAGAAGGAACGCGAAAGAATTCTGTCTGATTTTAAATCAGGAAAGATAAAGGTTGTAGCCAATTGCGGTGTTCTCACTACTGGATTTGACTATCCGGAACTGGATACAATCGTTCTTTGCAGACCAACGATGTCGCTGGCATTGTATTACCAGATGATAGGTCGTGTTATACGACCATATCCAGGGAAAGAAGGGTGGGTAGTTGACCTGTGCGGAAATATTAAAACCTTCGGTAAGGTTGAGGATCTGAGAATAGAACAGCCGGAGAAAGGTAAATGGATGGTGAAAACCAACGGAAAACAATTAACCAATGTAATACTATAGCTTATGTATGTAATTAGAGGACAGATACCAAGCAAGAGCAACTGTTATAAGATAGTCAATATAAATGGCCATGCAAAGCTGGCGAAACAGAAGGTGCTTACTGAATACGAGAAGAACTTCTATATCCAGTGTCCGGAACGTGGGCGAATGGTCAAGGGGTATTTCAAGTTGGTTGCCAAGATTTATTATTCCAGTAATCGTCCGGACTTGGATAATTCATTGAAGATATTACTTGACTGCCTGCAGTTGACCAAGACTATAGAGAATGACAGATACTGTACACACATAGACGTTCAGAAGTTCATTGACAAGAAAGAGCCGAGAATTGAATATGAGGTGATACCGATAGAGTTTTAGGAGGTGGTTATGGAAAAGAAACAAAGCTATTTCTCCCATGATAGCAATGCTCGTAATTCCGAGAAACTGATACGTTTGAGAATGCGGCACAAGGCTGCCGGATATGGTGTCTTTTTTATGATACTCGAAAGGCTTCGTGAGGAACCAAATTACATGAGTGTCAAAGATTATAATGTTATAGCCTTTGACCTTCGTGAAGATGCCTCACTTATTAAGTCAGTCGTAGAGGATTTTGGGTTATTTGTCTTTACCGAAGACGGTAAGTACTTCTACTCCGAAAGTTTCTCACGCAGGATGGGTATAAAAGACGATGAAAAGGCAAAACGGTCGGAAGCAGGAAAGAAAGGCATGGCGAGGAGATGGGCGAATGCTGAGAAATCGGCTGAAAATCCGTCAGAAAATAACACTGTTATAACAATGTTATCAGAAAACGATAACAATAGTGTAACAACGGTCGAAAATTCCATAACAAGTAAAGTAAAGAAAAGTAAAGTAAAGAATAATAAAGAAAAATCTCCTAAAGGAGATACAAAGAAAGACGAGCTTTCTTTGCCTACTCCTGTTAAGAACGAGCCAGTAGATTTTGTCGGGTTACAATCATACTTCAACGAAACTTTCAAGGGTAAACTGCCCATGGTAGCTAACATGACAGAAGCAAGACGTAAAGCTGTCAAGGCAAGGATAGCTGAGTATAACAAAGACACAGTTTTCCTTGTGTTACAGAAAGTGCTTGCCAGTCCGTTCCTTCTCGGATGCAATGACCGAAACTGGAAATGTGACTTCGACTGGATATTCAAAGCTGCAAACTTCACAAAAATTTTGGAGGGAAATTATGACGAAAAACGAAATAACAATACAGCAAGCGGCAGAAAAGCGACAGTTAGCCATCTTACAGACCTCGCCGAAGCAATACTTGCAGGCGATGAGACCTAAGAGTGTTGATGATGTGTTTGCATCATCAGAACCGGCACTTGGTATGGTCGCTAAAGAACTCGGAGAAAACCATGCGCGTGCAATTGTCGTGATATTGCTGTCAGAGGTTGTCGGTTTTTTCAACGCATCAAACACTATGAATGATGCTCAGGTAGCCATGACTACAGACCTCATCATCGAGGAATATCCTTACTTCAAGATTGATGATCTGAAACTTGTGTTCAGGAATGCTATGAAGGGCAGATACGGAGAGATATATAACCGTCTGGATGGTTCTGTTATCATGCGATGGCTTAAACAGTACAATCAGGAACGGTGCGCCAAAGCTGATATCGCATCATTCAACGAACATAAGAACCGTATCGAAGAAGAAAAAACTGGGCTATTTTACGATGAATACCGTAAACAAGTGAAAAAACTCGCTTCTCAAGGCAATACAGATGCACAGGAAGCACTTCGCAGGTCGGATGAAGTATTACATTTCATGAAGAAAAAAAGTCTGGAAAAGCAAAAGAAACAGCTTGAGGAATATGAGCGTAAACTTGCAGGTAAAGGAATTTGAAATAAAATTCAACAAAAAAGGGATGCAAAGGAAAGAATACATCTGCGAGAAATTCGGATGGAAGCACGTGCATCTTACTGTCAACGGTCATTGCTTAGTCAGAGTCAAATCTACAGACCTGGAAGTCTTTGAAGAGACTGCGAACAGGCATTTCATATCAATCATAAAAAGGCTGTAAAATGGCGAAGTTTCTGTTTGCAAAACTTGTCAATCTGAATTATCTTTACTGATGTAATAAACTAAAAGTCAAACCATTAAATATAAAATTATGGCAGAAATTCAAAAACTACCGGTGATGCTCATACAGCCGTCACCTATGAATCCTCGTAAAACTTTCGATGGGGCGAAGCTTGAGGAACTCGCTCAGAACATTGAAGAACAGGGCTTGTTGCAGCCTATCACAGTCAGGAAAATCAGTGATGGAGAAACACATATTGATGAAGAAACCGGTGAGGTTGTATCTGTAGAACCACGATACGAGATTGTATGCGGTGAGAGACGTTTCCGAGCATGGAACCTGCTTGCAAACAAATCGTCCAAGTATAATGAGATACCTTGCATCATAAGGGAAATGACTGATGAACAGGCTTTCGATGCAATGATAACAGAGAACTTGCAGCGCCAGGACGTAGATCCTGTTGAAGAAGCCATAGCTTTCTCACTGTTACTTGAAAACGGAAATGCAATTGAAGATATTGCAATCCGATTTGGTAAGTCTATCCGATTTGTACAGGACAGAGTGAAACTTAAAGGACTTATCCCGGAACTGATTGAGATGCTCAGAAAAGACCTCATACCAATAAGTGGCGCGATGTTTCTTGCTAAACTTGATACGGAATCACAGAGAGAATTCCTTGAAGATGAAATTGACAAGGAAGAAGGTGCGACACTTGCTGACATCAAGGATTACTTGGATAATTTATTCTGTGTTATAAATAAGGCTCAATTCTTTGATGATGATAAATTCAGTGATGATATTCCTGCATGTTCCGGATGTATGAACAACACAGCCAATCATGGGTGTCTGTTCTATGAAATGAAAGGAACTGAACAGAAGTGTATTAATCGTGAATGTTTCGCTAAAAAACAAGCTGAATATGTCAAATACCGAGTAATGAAAGAGTCTGAAAATCTTGTCAAGAAAGGTGAACCATTGACATTCGGCAAATCTGTCATAGCTATTGAGCAGCAGAACTCATGGGACAGTAATAGTGAAAAACGAGCAAAAGCTGATGCCGTCCAGTTGTACAATGATATGGGATTTGAAGTTGTTAATGTAAATACCTTTGACCATAAATGTTGGTATGATGAGAATGATGAACGAATTAAAGAGAAACTTGATAATAACGAAATTTACCGTTGTATAGAGGTACTTAATTATGATAGACCATATTTCAAAGTGTCCCATTATTACTTAAAGAAATCGTTCAAAAATAATTGTCCTGCATCAAAACAAATCGAATCACAGAATATCAGAAAACAGATGCAGCGCAATAAAGAGATTGTTATCGAGAAGGCAACCGAGACAATGCGCAAATGGGCTGATGAGATAACTGACTATTCAAGTAAAACCGAGGATATGACACTTAATGAGCAGGTCATTTTTGACGTGCTTGTCATAAAGAGTTGTGGTTATAAGTTCCTTGAGTCTCTTTGCCCGGAAGGTGAATTTGATATAGTCAAGTATGTAACCGAGCATCCACAAGACAGGAAGAAATGGTACAGAGAATTCATTCGTTACAAACTCTCCGAGGCTGCAGTGACCTATAACAAACACCTTCAGGAATGTCAGAATATGCTATTCAGAGAACAGTATCCGGCAAAATACAAGGAAATGTCAGATAAGCTGAATGATGCTTATCAGAAAAAGGATGAAAGACTGAAAGCTAAACTTAAAGAACTTGAGGATGAACAACAGTAACCCCAAAATATGGAGTGAGGATGAGGTGGCAATTCTGAAAAAGGAATATGCCACCTGTTTCTCGGTTCAGGAACTTTCAGAAAGGCTTGGGCGGTCTATTGCATCAATCAGGACGAAGGCTGCATGTATCGGAATTGAACGTATAAACCGATTGGTGTGGACCAATGATATGGATGCTGTCATGAGGGAACACTATCCTTGCAAGCAGACATCAGATGTGGCGGATATGTTAAGACTCACTCCAAAGCAGGTGTTATGTCGTGCAAAGAGACTTGGATTGCATAAGAATCCTGATGTTATTGCCGGAATAAGGGAGAACGGAATGTTCCTCAAAGGACATGTTCCCTTCAACAAAGGTATGAAGCAACAGGAATTTATGACAGCCGAACAAATCGAGAAAACCAAGGCTACAAGGTTTGTTAAGGGACAAGTTCCATCGAACATCAAGGAGATTGGATATGAACGAATCAGTGTCGATGGTTACGTGGAGGTAAAGACAGAAAAAGGTTTTGTTCTTAAACATCGGATGCTATGGGAGAAACATAACGGACCTATACCTAAAGGGCATCTGATACGTTTCAGGAACGGCAACAAACTGGATGTAAGGATTGAGAACCTTGAAATGGTCACTCTAAGCCAGAACATGAAGGATAATAATATACATAACTACCCGCCGGAAATACAGACGGCAATAAGAAGTATATCTAACATCAGAAGGAGAATCAAAAAGTATGAGCAAAATAACAATAGACAAGTTGAATGAGCATTTATTTGAAACAATTGAAATGCTAAAAAACAACAGTGACCCGAATGCATCGGATAATGAGAAGATAGATATTGAGACCGCAAAAACCATTGCAGACCTTGGGAAAGTTGCTGTGGAGGGTTTCAAGGTGAAGGCACAGGCGTTGTCCATGTTGGCAAGGACTGACAATCCCAAAACCACCAAGGAAGCTTTGGTCGCTTCCGGGATAGCTCCGGAGGTCAATGATGTTAAACTTATCCAATAACCTTAAGCCATGAATACAAGAGGACCATAGCCGCTGATGAGTTCAGTGTGTAGTAAACAAGAATATGCTAATCAAAACCAATATGATAACACTTAACAAACTTGCTGTAAAATGCAGGGAGATAGCCCTGCGAAGGCATAAGATAACAAGGGACAGTTCTCACAAGGGGCTGGCAATAGGCATATCTCAGGAATGGAGGGAACTGTTCAACGCCACTGACAACCCCAGCGGGCATATCAGCGATTATTCGGAAAGGGAGGAGGAAGCTGCAGATGTAATCATAGCAGCCATGACCTATCTCCAGAGCATCGGTTGCAAGGATATTGAGCAGCTTATCAAGGACAAGATTTCTTTCAACGAGAAGAGAGGTTAGCATACCACTTTGTGATGATGATTTAGTGATGATGAAAATAGTAGGTATGAAAACAGAATTTACTTTTGAGAATGTTCCTGTCTCCAGACTGGAGATGAACAAAGGACAGCTTAAGGGGTTGCCGAAGAATCCGAGGTTCTTCCGTGACAACCGCTATGAAGCGATGAAGAAAAGCATTGAGGACAGTCCGGAAATGCTGCAGTTGCGTGAACTTATAGTCTATCCCCACAACGAAAAGTACATTGTCGTTTGTGGCAATCTCAGACTAAGGGCTTGCAAGGAACTCGGATATACTGAGCTGCCGTGCAAGATACTGTCGGAAGATACACCGGCTATCAAGTTAAGGGAGTATGCCACAAAGGACAATGTTTCTTTTGGAGAGAACGACATGGACGTGATGATGAACGAATGGGATAAATCAGAGTTACAGGACTGGGGTATTGAGTTTGCGCCTGAACCCGAAACTGACGAATTCAAGGAGCGTTTTGAAGCCATAACGGATGAAACGGCTGTATATCCACTTATCCCAAAGTTCGATGAGAAACATGAGTTATTCATTATCATTTCGTCCAATGAGGTGGATAGTAACTGGCTGCGTGAAGCTCTTGATATGCAGCATATGGAGAGTTACAAGACCGGGAAAGTAAGCAAGAGTAATGTCGTTGATATAAAGGATGTCCGCCATGCAATTGAGAATCGTAATACCAAGTCATAAGCGACATGATAGGGTGTTCGCTAAAAAGCTGGTGAACGACCCGATAATCTGTGTGGTAGAGAGCCAGGCAGATCTGTACAGACAGTTCAACCCCGATTGTGAGATAGTCACTCATCCGGACGATGTTGTTGGCCTCATCCCAAAACGTAATTGGATGGCAAAGCATTTCAGGAACCTGTTCATGCTTGACGATGATGTGCATGCCTGTAAAGCTTTGTATGTAGATAAAGGTGAGCCTTCAAGGGTTAAGGATAAGAACGATATTACACGGATCATCTTCAATCTGGCAGAATTGGCAGATATGATGGGTGTACATCTGTTCGGTTTCACTTCCAGAATATCCCCTGTTATGTATGATGAGACTGGTTTCCTGTCATTATCAAAAATGATAACCGGTTGCTCGTATGGTGTATTCTACAACAAGAATACATGGTGGAATGAGGATTTGAAGTTGAAGGAAGATTTTTGGATTTCCTGCTATATGAAGTATAAGGAGCGTAGGGTTCTTACAGACCTTCGTTACAACTTTGAACAGAAATCTACATTTGTCAATTCCGGCGGACTGGCTGCCTTCAGGAATCAGGCAGAGGAACAGAGGTCGATAATGCTAATCAAGAAACATTTCGGTGACAGTATCAATTTGAAGGGTAGTACCAATAACGGTAAGGATAAGACAAAGCAGCTTGTTCAGTACAATATAACGTGTAAGTTCAAGTACTGAAAGGGCGGATAAAATGGCGTAAAAATGGCGAAGTTTCTGTTTGCAAAACTTGTCATTCTGATTTAACTTTACTGATGTTAAATACTAAAAGTCAATGTTTTATGATTATTAGAACCGTTAGAGGATATGATTTTTTTGAAGTTTCTTCAGCCATGCAGAAGGCCATAAGAAGGGCAGATGCGGCTGTAGCAGGGTACTTTGCACTGGAATTATGGACCAGTGGTTACAGGGACTATGTGTGGAAGAGACTGTTTACTATAAGTGCCGAGGATTGTTACGGTGTAATAACCAAGGAAATTGAAGCCTTGTGGCAAGGGCATGAACTGGTTAACAAGGGAAGTAAGGAACCGAAAGGACGTATATATGTCAGCAAGGCAGTACTTCTGTTGTGTGAGTGCAGGAAATGCCGTGATGCAGATCACCTTCAGAATTTCATCTACGATAAGCGTATGATTGATGCTGATGCCTGGCTGGATGATGTCCGGAGAAATCCGATACCTATTCCACCATATACCTTTGATGTTCATACCAGAAGAGGGAAGAAGATGGGTAGGACAAAAGAGGAATTCTTCCGGGATGAGTATGAAGCCTTGAACCCCAGGGAAAGAGGCTTGTTTGATGGACTGTTAGAATAATTTGAGCCACGGTTTACCGCCGTGGCTTATTAGTAAAAAAAAGTTTATAAAAATATGTTTTTTAGATTGCATATATAGTAAAAAAATACTACCTTTATAGATGTAAAACAATAAAAGTCAAACCAACCAAATTTTAACATTATGGACAGAGACGAACGTCAACGTGTTCGCGCTGAGAGATACCGTACACTCTCACAGAAAGCGGCGCAAAGGGCAGAAAATGCCTATCAGAGAAGTAAATCTATGAGTGATGCCATTCCTATGGGGCAACCTGTATACGGTGCAGCAGACAGACGTTACCGTGAAAAGATTTGGAATACCATGGGACAGTCTGTAAAACATTCAGAGAAAGCCGGGTATTGGGCTGAAAAAGCCTCATCTGTTGAAAACAATACTTCCATCTATTTGGATGACGACAATGCAGTGGAGAAACTTGAAAACAAGTTGAGGGAACTTGAAAGAGTTCAGGAAACCATGAAGACTGCAAATAAGATTATCCGTTCCAAGAAAACTTCCGAATTAGAGAAACATGACAAACTTGTGGAACTTGGCTTGACTGAGAGCCAGGTCAGAAAACTTTTTGTGCCTAACTGTTTTGGTGAAATCGGTTTTGCATCATGTACCATCACGAATAACGGTGCGAATATCAGAAGAGTCAAGCAGCAACTTGAGAAAGCCCGTACAATGAAGAATATGGAAAACAAGGAGTATTCAATCGGTGGTATTGATGTAGTGGAAAACTACTCCGAGAACCGAATTCAGTTGTTTTTCAATGGGAAACCGGATGAAGCCGTTAGGGATATCCTCAAGAAAAACGGTTTCAGATGGTCCGGTTACAATGGTTGCTGGCAGGCATATATCAATTATTCATCAAAGTCGTTCATTCAAAAAATCAAGGAAAATGAAGGTATTCAAGTTTAAGTTCGGAATTACTACAGTTATAATGGTCGTAAAGCGTGGTATCACGCTGTATCTGACAAAAAAAATCATAAAGAGATATAAGGATCTTGTTTTTAGAGTTTCACCATGTGTGGGCTTTAGAGAAGCGCGTATGTTGCTTGGAAATGGGTATGAAATGCGTATCCTTCAGAACCCTAATACCAATTTGCATGATGCAGCCATAACACACAATGGGGTGCTTGACCTCAAAAATGGTGTAATTGATAAGATGCGTATGTCAATTACCTGTGATGAAGTGGAGAAACTTATGATTAAGGCTCAAAGAAAGGAGTGGAAATGAAAACGAAAGAACAGTTGGCAAGAGAACATTCACAGGTTACAATAGAGCAGGTGTATGGTTCAAGTGCAGAATATGGTACTGAAGGTGAGCTTATCGAAACAGCTTACATAGAGGGATGGAATGCCTGTATGGAACATCTGGCAACTATACCATGGGATAAGGCAATGAATGAAATAACAGAATATATAAAAGACAACAGATGAAGATTATGGAAAAGAAATATATAAAAGTTCCATTTGATGTGGAAATGGCAAAAAGAATTAGCAATGGAGAGGTTGATGGTAAGATTATAACACGTGACGGAAGAAATGTAAGAGTCGTCTGTTGGGATGCAAGAGGGGACCTATGTATTTTGGCATTACTTGCAGGAAAGTCAAAAGATGATGTAGGTGCATATCCTAATGACGGTAGGATATTTATGGAAGGTGAAAGTCCAGCAGACCTCATGCTTGAGATACCGGAATACATGACATATAGGGATGGGGATATTGTTAAGCTGTCAAATGATACATACACATGGCTGTCTATAATCAAGGATATAGATTTGTCTGATGACGGGAAAGGAGGTTTGTTGTACTTCACGAATGACTATGTATCTATGCTGATTAACGACGGTGACGGGAGTATTGATATTGATACCTATTCAGATGCCGGACAAAAAGTTGAAAGGGCTACCGAAGAAGAAAAGCAGAAACTTATTGATGCGATGAAGGCTAACGAAAGTCCAAAGGCAAAAGAATATCTGAAAAGGTTTTTCGGGATTGAAGAAAAGAAGGAATATGAGTTTAAGCCTAAAGATTGGGTTTTGTGCAGGAGTGGTAATGAGTGGTGTTTGTGTCGATTTAGCCATAAAACAATGAGATTTGACGGTGTATTAATTTTTGTAACAGTTGGAGGTATCGCTTATGAGCAGTGCATCCCCTACAATGAACAAACAGCGCATTTGATTGGAAAAACAGACGACTGGAAGGAATGAATATGACAGAACACGAATTAGATAAGCTATGCGAACAGAACCCTTGCTGTGACTGTAACTGCATAAAGTGTCCATTGTTTGCAAAGTATATGAGTAGTGAAAATGAGTAAACTGAAAGTCTATTACGGATGGGCAAAGATAGGGAATGTGCGTAAAAAGCGTTCCCTATCTGTAATGTTTGAGAATGAAGTTCAGGGCTGTAGAAGTGATAGAGGACAGAGGTGTTTGAAAACAATTCAAGACACTGTCTTTGAACGGTATCAGACTGAGGAAGAAGAAATGGATGCCAGACAGCAGAATCGTATTTTTACTGAATACTGTTTGTTCCTCGATGAGAAACCGATACAAGGTAGCCTCGAAAAATGTTTGCAAATAAACAATGAAGCGGATAGGAATCATGTATCTAAGGCTATGCGTAATAGGATAGAGGAGGCCTTACGGAAATCATTCTTACTGGCAAATCCTGGTTATAAAGACCCTAATGAACAATTAACTTTAAATTTTGAATGATATGAAATGGATATATGAACCTGGAGAACCATCACAGATGTTGGCTCTCAGTCAGTCAGAAGTGAATATGTTGCGTGATATACTTGCCAATCAAACTCGAAGCAATATAAATCGTAAATATGAGAAGTATTCCGATTTACATGAAAGCGGTGAAGCTACTGACAGGCAATGTGATTTGATGAATAAGTACGAAGACCAGTTGAGTTTAATTGACAGAATAATTGAAATATGATGCCAAAACAATTACCAAATGTAATGAATGATAAAGGGTATCAGACTGATGCCCGTGAGTTCGCAAAGAAAATCATGGAATGCAAAATTATTCATGCTCCAAGTGACATGAACCATTTCCAGGAATGGTTGGAAAAAGCATTGACAAAAGCCTACTTGTATGGTGCGCAAAGCGCTGTAAGGGTTGGCTATCTGCTTGCAGATAAAGACTGGGAGGAAACATACAAAGGATTGAAAAAAGAGATTGCCGAATTGAAGGAAAGAGTAAAGAAGGAGGGAAATAAAGAGAATAATGAAGTGGATTAAAATACCTGGATATGAATCATATGTTATTTGCAAGGAGACACTTCAAATAAAGAATATCGTTACAGGGAATATCATGAGTAGAACACATGGTAGTGTAAGATTATCATGTAAAGGGAAACAGAAAAATTATACACCACAACGCCTATTGTATTGTGCTGTTAATGGATATGATGTAGATAAAGTTCCTAATAGCATTATAGTTGCAAAAGATGAAAATGGCGAGTTGAAAGCCTATACAAGAAAAGAGTTCTCGAGTAAACTGATTTTTAAAAGCAATAAAACGAGGAAGTTCCCATCAGAGAGCTATCATGAAATAAAGAACTTTATTGAAATCGTACTCAGATACCAAGATACAGGGAAAACCGATGAACTTATAACTACTTTATATGGATATGAAGAAAAGGCTGTTAGATATTGCATCAATAACAGATATGTCTGCAATGAGTCTGAAGCTCTTGAACTTGTGGATATGGCAATAGAGAAAACAGTAAGCAATATAGTATCAGGTAATATAGTCGTATATCCTTTTAAATACATTGTCAGTATTGTAAAGTTGGTAAAAAGGGAATTGAATAAACGAAAACGAATAGAGAAATCATTGGAAGACATTAGGATTTATGAAAAAAAACGAATTATTTAATCTGATTGGCATTGAGGATATCAAGGATATGCCGGACAGAATCATGGAAATAATAACTGGAAATATAGAATATCGCAATTATATATATTCCGAGCTACTTAAGATGAACAACTATGACATGTCATACGACTGGTTCCAAGAATTATACGAAAACGAATTATCGGAAAGAAAGCAGAAGAAACAGGACTTTACACCCAATGCTTTAGGTGTAATATGTTCGGAACTGACTTCCCAGACTGGCAGTATCCACGAACCTACTGCAGGAAACGGCTCAATGATTATTGCTGACTGGTGGCAGAGGTGTAGGAAACTGCATCCGTGGGAGCATTTCCCTTCGCAACACATGGTCACATGCTGGGAGCTGTCCGCCCGATCAATCCCGATATTGTTGCTTAATCTCAGTATCCGTGGTATTATGGGATATGCGTATCATGGGGATGTATTGGAAAAGGAAGTAAGGCAGAAATATATACTACTCAACAAGAAAGATGATACTCTTTGCTTTTCTGATATAATGAAAGCCAATATTAACGATAAAATAGTACAGGAATGAAACTGAAAGAAGTATATGAATCATGGTATGTATTCAAGAAAAGGCAAGTGAAGGCTTCTACGCTTTCATGCTACAATCTGATATGTATCAATATCATTCTTCCGAAATTCGGCGATACCGAAATTGAGACGATAACCAAAAAATGTATCATGCCTTTCCTCTATGAATTGTATGATAGTGGGAAGTCAAAAAAATACTGTATGGATATTCTTATTGTCATTAAAATGCTTGTTAGGTTCGCCTCGGACGAGATGGATGTGGATGTACATGATATGTCTTGGAGAGCTGTATTTCCGACAAATAATAAAACTGAGAAGAAGGGTATTGAACGGTATAGTACGGCAGAATACAAGAAGATTGTGGATTATGCCATTGCTAATCCGTCTCCAAGGAACTTAGGTATTCTACTTACCATCTGCTCCGGTATGAGAATAGGAGAGGTCTGTGCATTGCAATGGAAGGATGTTGATATCGCTAACAAGACCATACATGTATGTAAGACTATTGAGAGGATATATAATATAGATTCGTCCGGACACAAAAGTACATATATTGAAATAGGTCCGCCTAAGACGGCGTCATCCAACAGGTATATCCCTATTTTGAATAACATTTTCCCGATAGTAAAGAAGTTCTCTGAAGTATGTAATCCCGACTATTTCGTATGTTCATGTGGGGAAAAATTCATTGAACCGCGTACTTTCCGGAATTATTATAATAATCTTATAAAAGAGAAATTGAAATTTGACCATACAATAAAATTTCATGGACTCAGACATACCTTTGCGTCAACCTTGATAGAAAACAATGTTGACGTAAAAACAGTATCAACGATTCTCGGTCATTCTGATATAAGTACAACACTTAATGTATATGTGCATCCATCCAGCGAAGCCAAGAAGAATGCCGTTAACTCAGGTCTTAGAAAAATATTTAAGTAGTGATTATGAAAGCTATATCCATCAAACAGCCGTGGGCGAGCCTTATCGTTCACGGTATAAAAAAATAACAATAATGTTATAAATAATTGTCGTTTTATTTTGTGGTTTATAACAAATGTGTTATATTTGCAGTGTAAACAAATGCTCTTTGATATGAAAACAACTGAGTTCTTGAAGAAAGCTGCTAAGATAGGCTGCTACTTCGTGAGCCACGGTAAAGAACACGATATCTGGTATAGTCCTAAAACAGGGAAATACTTCCGTGTCGGACGTCATGGCTCCCAAGAGGTAAAAGGTGGCACATTAAACAGCATGATGAAAGATGCGGGTCTTAAATGACCCGCACATTTGTTTGCAATATAAAATAATAAGCAATGAAAACAACAGCTATTGTAGAAATGTGGGATGACAAGACAATAAGTGTCTATGTTCCCGATTTTGACGGATTCAGCCTTAACGGTCAAGGAAATACGGTTGAAGAAGCCAAACAGGCTTTAATGCAAGCGGTGGATGATTACAAGTCTATGCTATCTGAAACTGGAAAGGAAATACCTGCCGCGTTATCGGATATTGAGTTTGAGTATAAGTATGATATTGCATCATTCTTTGAATGCTTTAAATTTATCAGCGTATCAACATTTGCAAAATACGCAGGGATAAATCCGTCATTAATGCGCCAGTATAAACAGCGCATAGCATTTGCTTCCGAAGCTCAGAAAATGAAGATAGAGGAAGCTATACACAGAGCAGGAAGCGAAATGCTTGCTGTCCGTCTTTAATTTAGGCATTTGTTTACGAAAGTCCTCTTCGGAGGCAATATGAAGCGGTAGGATTAAGTTCTTGCCGCTTTTTTTGTAATTGGCCTGGCACATTTTCAAGATTTTACCATTTTGTGAAACGTACTGATATTATTCGTAAATTAGTGTCATAAATCGCAATTACATATATGTAATTGCTTATTTACCTACTGAGTATGAATATAAAAACAAAACACAGGTTAAGCCTGCTAATCAGGATGCTGGTATTCGTGGCATTATCCGGCATCCTTTCACTGGTGATGAGTACAGCGACATCGCCATGGGTGATAACAATGACAGCTATAGCGTTGTCGCTTGCAGTAAGCTATCTGGCATTTCGGGAACGTGATACGTTCTATTTCGTATCCTTCACGTGTAATGGGAGCCAAGGGCGGTGTTACCTCAGATTCCATGAACGTGTTTCCCTCGATGAAATCGAAAAGAAGCTTACAAGCCTTAACTCCGGAAATCAGACTATAGTGTGCTGGTATGAGAGGGTAAGCAGGTTTGAGTATGAACTGAACTTGGAAGATAGCAATGGAACATTACCAGGTTAAGGGTGTAATCATCATGATAATGTTTGTCATGCTGTCTTTTGCCCTCGGCATGAACGGACTGACAGATACATTACTCGTGATAATTGTCATATTGCTTGGTAATATCCTGAGCGTTTTATGTAGAATTTTAAATAAATTGAAGTGATGAAGATTATTGTAACCGGCAGTGAAGGCTTCATAGGCAAAGTCCTCTGCAGAGAGTTAAGGAATCGTGGTGTTGAGGTGGTCGGAATCGACCGTGTGTGTGGAGCCGAAGCTGCTGATGTATGGCACATCTTGAAGGATGGTGGCATAGATGCAGTAATCCATCTTGCAGCACAGACAAGTGTGTTCAATGATGATCGAGAACAGATACTGAATGATAACATAGATGCTTTTGTCCGTGTTGCCGATGCGTGTACGGCTTATGGGGTGAGACTGGTATATGCCAGTTCATCAACGGCCAATCCTTGTAATACCACAAGCATGTACGGCATATCCAAGCACTTTGACGAGCAGTATGCTTCAATCTATTGTAAGAATGCCATCGGTGTGAGACTGCATAACGTATATGGACCGGAACCGAGAAAGGGAACTCTTCTCAATATCCTCATGAACTCGGAGAAAGTCACACTGTACAATGGCGGTCTCAACACAAGATGCTTCACTTACATAGATGATGTCGTTGAGGGGTTGATTTATGCCATCGGGTGTAAAAGGAAACTCATTAACATCGCCAATCCGCAGGAGTGTACTGTCAAGGAGTTTGCCGAGGAGGTGAGAAAGCACAACGGTGTTGAAATAGAGTGTGTAGGGGAGAAAAGGGAATTTGATAATCCGTGTCAGGAAGTTGATGGTTCTCTCTTTTGTGTACCCTTGAATTATACCCCATTCTCCAAAGGGATAACAAAGGTTTTTGACTATGCCGAAGAAAGTGAGGAAAGGTAGAAAGGTTAAAATGGATGAATGGGACAAACCCACCCTCGGATGGAAAAAACGTGAGAGGTTCTGCAATATGCAGCCTAAAGTGAGAATCCACCGCAAGGGCGGGTTTTATTACATTTCCCTGTTTGCAAGCACAAAGGATGGAATACCATTTACGGAAATCAAGAGTTCGGGTGAGTGTGCAGAAGCCATTTCAAACGCTGCTACAGAACTGATACTCTCAATGGTACGGCCGGACGATGAATGGTGCATCGTTACCACACCGAAACGCAGACACTTCACAGAGTATCATTTTGCGACTGACATCTGCAAAAAAATCGCCCGGGGGTTGAATATAAAATTCTATGAATCCGCTATCCAATGTCTTAACAAGACACGCATAAATCCAGAATTCCACCTACTCAGACCAATAACAGAACAACGCATAATACTCTTTGACGATATATGCACAACAGGAAGTACAATAACAGCAGCCTACGACTTGCTTAGAGACCGTAAACAAGTCCTCTGCATAGTAGGCATAAACAACCATTAGCCTATGAATAACAGACTGACAGAAAAACAAGAGAGATTCTGCAATTATTACCTTGACTGTGACGGCAATGCAAGTGAGGCATACCGCATGGCTTATGACGCATCGAAGATGCAGCCTGAGACGATTTGGAGCAATGCCAGTAGGATGTTGGCCAGCAACAAGGTCGCAGCAAGGATAGCAGAATTGAGGTCTGAGCGTGCTGAAGCGTCGAAAATCAGCCGCGAAAAGGTGGAAAAAATCCTCATGGATATAGTGACGATGGACCCGAATGATTTGTACATCGTAGATCCTGTAACCGGCAAGATAAAACTCAAGTCTCCAAACCAGATGCCAAAAAGGGTGAGAAATGCCATGAAGAAGATAAGCAATGACAAAGGGAAGGTAAGCTATGAGTTCAACGGCAAGGTTGAAGCTGCCAAACTGCTTGCGTCTATGAATGGCTGGAATGCGCCTCAACAGATAGCATTGACAGGTAAAGATGGCGCAAAAACGAACGAAATCCGCATAGGTTTTGATGATGATACTGAATGAAATATGAAAAATAGAATAATTAAGTGAGAGAAATATCGGGAGTTATACAAAAAATAATACGAAAAATCTGAAAAATAGAACAAAAGTAGTCGATTATGATAGTAAATCACAAGAAACTCAATCCGAATGCCTTCTATCTGCTGAAATATCTCAATGATGCTACAATACGCTTTATTATCCTATATGGCGGTTCATCATCGGGTAAGTCTTTCAGTGTAGCACAGGCTGTGCTTATACAGACATTGCAGGACGCTGAGAATACACTTGTGATGAGAAAGGTCGGTGCATCAATCAGTAAGACGATATATGAGGATTACAAGGTGGCTGCATCACTGCTCGGTATATCACAATACTTCAAGTTCATACAAAATTCAATCAAATGCACATACAACGGTGCGAAGATAGACTTCTCAGGTTTGGATGATCCGGAAAAGATAAAGGGTATCAGTAACTACAAGAGGGTACAGCTTGAGGAGTTGTCAGAATTTGAGTTTGCTGACTTGAAACAGATTCGTAAACGTTTGCGTGGTAAGAAAGGGCAGCAGATTATCGCAGACTTCAACCCGATATCAGAAACTAATTGGATAAAGAAGGATTGGCTGGATAATGAGAAACTGCATGATGTCCCTATGGTTGTAGAGATTGGCGGTAAGGTCATACCTGCAGAACTTACAAAGGTCAAATCATTGAAGATGAATGAAGGCAAGTCAATGGTCAATCCTAAAACCAAGGAAATAGAGGAATATCCGCCTAATATGGTTGTCATTCAGTCAACGTACCTTAACAACTTCTGGGTTGTAGGCTCGCCTGATGGAACGTATGGTTATTATGATGAACAGTGTGTGATGGACTTTGAGCACGACCGTCTTTACGACCCGGACTACTACAATGTATATGCGTTGGGAGAATGGGGTGTAATCAAGACAGGTAATGAGTTCCTTAACTCATTCAATGTAGGTAAGAATAGTGGTGAATATCCTTACATACCAGGATTGCCGATACATCTGTCAGTGGACAGCAACGTGTTACCATACATATCCGTAAGTTACTGGCAGGTTGATTTGAGTAAAGGCAAAGATATGTACCAGATAGCAGAAACAACGGCTGAGAGTCCGAACAACAGCGTTAGACGTGCGGCCAAACTGGTATCTAAGAAACTAAGTGAACTTGGTTATGACGATAAGATCTACCTTCATGGTGACGCCTCTGCAAAAGCGGCCAACACTATTGACGACAACAAACGCTCGTTCATGGATTTGTTTATCGACACCTTAAAGAAAGACAGCTGGACAGTAGAGGATAAGGTAGGGAACAAGAATCCTTTAGTATCCATGACAGGAGAATTTGTCAATGCTGTTTTTGAAAAGCAGCTGTCCGGCCTCAGCATCAAAATCAATGACTCATGCCGTGCATCCATAGATGATTATCAGAGCGTGCAGAAGGACGCGAACGGTGCAATCCTCAAGACAAAGGTAAAGGATAGTGTAACCAAACAGACATACGAGGAACACGGACACTTGACCGATACGTTGAGATACGTTGTACATGATATCATGTATGAAGAATACGTCCAGTTTTCCAACAGGCGTAAGCGTAATATGTATTCTGAGAAAGGAATGTTCTCATTCTTCAGTCTGGAACAGAAATACAAGTACAAGTCCAGTATTGTATATGTCATGCCTAATATCGAAGGCAAGTTCTATATGTGTCATGCCGGTGAGTGTGGTGACAAATGGCATATGCTTGACCTTGTAATTCTTGAAACAACATCGAGTGCGGAAATGAAGAAGATGATAATATCGCATAAGGCTGATGTGTACATAGTGGAATCCTCACCTGCCTATTTCCAGATGGCAAGGGAACTTAGGTCATCACTTGAAGAAGTAAGAGTTAAGAAAGAGTATCAGGATATGAATAAGAGAATATCCGCTACATCTGATTTTATCAAGACTCATTTTTTGTTGTCTGAAAACGGAATGGATAACCCGGTATATAACTCATTCATTACAGAGGTTCTTGATTATAATGGAACTGATAACATTGGTGCAAGTGCCTTGTTAAGCGGTATAGCATACAATATAATCAAATCATATACAGATTGATTTTTTTAAATATAGCAAAAAAGCTATGCTTTTATTTGGCTATTTATAGCGAAAACGTTATCTTTGCAATGTCTTAATAAATAATCGGTCTTTTAAATTATGAAGTACAATCAGTTTTTTGCGGAATTGACCGCAGCAGGTTGTTACATTCTCAGGCACGGGGCTAACCACGATATTTGGTACAGTCCCAAGACGGGAAACAAGTTTGCTTTGTCAAGGCACGGCAAACAGGAAGTACCGACCGGAATGGAACGTAAAGCAAGAAAGGTTCTTTTGGGGGAATAATCCCCCAACCTTTTTAGCTTCATGATTGGAAGATGTTTTTTGTTGAGGCAATGGGGGCGGCATATTGCCGTACCCCTTTTACTAAAAAGAGGAAGTATGAAAGTTACGGCAATTATGGAAAAGGCAAAGGACGGGTATTATTCTTGCTATGTGGAGGAAGATTTGCCCGGTTTCGGATTATCCGGTTTTGGAGATACGGCGGAAGCAGCCAAAGAGGATATGATGAAGGCGTATCAGGAAATAAAAGAAATGCAGGAAGAAGAAGGCAAAGAAATACCGGAACTGGAGTTTACTTACAAATATGATATGCAATCTTTCTTCGATTATTTCTCTTTTCTGAACGTAACGAAAGTGGCTGAACTGGCTGGTATCAATCCGTCTTTGATGCGTCAATACACATCAGGCGTAACGAATGCCGGACAAAAACAGTATGACAAGATACGTGTAGCGGTGGAAAGGATTTCTAAAGAGCTTTCCGCAGCCACATTCTAAAGATAATGTACCGCCGTGAGGCGAGACCGTTTATTAAGACAACAATGACCCCGTTCTGATTTATTTCAGTTCGGGGTTTTTTTGAATAACACGTTATACTACTACCTGATAGTGCCTTAAATATAGATGAGAAGATAATAATGATGAAAATTGATATATTATATTTGTTTTTACTAAGATATTGATTATTAGAGTATTAATGTTGATTTACCTTATTTGTTAACTTTCAAGATTTCAGCAAAATGTAATTGGTGTTTTCCCATAGTTTATCTTTGTTATATACAAGAAAATTATGGGAAATAACTTTTTCAAAGATAATACATTACCAGCTAACACGGCGTTGAAAATGTCAAGTGTTCCAGTCGGAAGCACTTCGGTCATCAGCACTCCTGTAGGTGGTGCTAAAGACTGGAGTGTAGAAGATTTGTTCGTATCTCCGTTCGTGTGTGGTCGTAATTACATGGAACTTTTCAGTTCCGTTCCTGAAGTATTCTTTCCGATAGATTATATTGCATCGCGTATCGCAGGTTCAGGTTTCCAGCTTAAGAAGGTCAAGGACGACAGTGTAGTATGGGAAAACAAAAGAATGAACCAGATTCTTACAAAGCCAAATTGTATGATGTCATGGAAAGAGATTATCTACTCTCATTTCGTGTATAAGCTTTGTACCGGTAATGCCTTTTTTCGCGCTGCTATGAGTGAAACTTTCAAAGACCAGCCTAAATGGAGATGGTGTGATAACTACTGGGAGCTGCCTGCCGATTATGTCAATGTAGAGCCGAACCTTGGAGTAAACATACCTATGTTTGGTATAGCTAAGGAAGAGGAAATTATACGCTGTTATCGCCTGAACTATGGTTATGTAAGCACTATGAATATTCCATCGTTCCAGATATGGCATGACAGGGACGGGGTGCCGGAATATATGTCTGTTGACGGTTTCATGAAATCACAGAGCAGACTGGCTGCTCATCTGAAGCCTATTGCTAACCTCATAGCAGTATATGAAGCACGAAATGTGATATACGTTAAGCGTGGCGGTTTGGGATTTCTTGTTTCCCAGAAGAAGGATGAAGCCGGAACGGTTGCAATGACGAAAAAAGAAAAGAAGGAAATCCTTGATGAACACTATGACAGATTTGGTCTTGATAAACGCAAGTTTCCATTTGGGTTTAGTGATGTTCCTCTGACATTCGTGAGAACTAACCTTACCATAAGTGAGTTACAGCCGTTTGAGGAAACTCTTACTGACGCTATTCAGATAGCCGGAGCATACGGTATTCCTTCAGTGTTGGTGCCACGTAAGGACCAGTCAACATTCAGTAATCAGGCCACTGCAGAGAAAGCCGTATATACATCTACTATAATTCCGATGGCTAAGCAGTTCTGCAAGCAGCTTACGGCATTTCTCGGTCTTGAAGAGGGTGGTTATTATCTTGACTGTGATTTTTCTGATGTGGATTGTCTGCAGCAGGGATTGAAAGAAGCTGAGGAAGTCAAGACAATGGTTAATACCAGATGCAAGGAACAGTTCCTAAGCGGCCTCATCAGTATTAATGACTGGAGAGCGCAAATCAAGGAGAGCAGATTTGAAGATCCTCTGTTCGATAAGACAATGTTTGAGATGTCGGACGAGGAAAGAGATAAAGTAAAACAAGTAATAAGTCTTAACACAAAAAGCGAAGTTGAAGATGGAAGAGAAAACCAAAAGCCTACAGTACAGAACGAAGGCAAATGATGTGGATGAGAAGGGTATTGTCACTGTAGCGGTGAACGGTATCGGTGTGAAAGACTCGCAGAACGACATTTCCATGCCTGGTTCTTTCAACAAGACGTTGAAAGAGAATATCGGCAGGATGAGATGGTTTCTTAATCACCGACCCGACCAGTTGTTGGGTGTACCGCTTAGTGGCGAGGAAAAAGAGGGAAACCTCATTATGGTTGGCCAGCTTAATCTTGAGAAGCAGATTGGGCGAGACACGTTGGCTGATTACAAGTTGTATGCCGAGAATGGCAGAACACTTGAACACTCTATCGGAGTAAAAGCCATTAAGCGTGATGAGACAGACCCATGTAAGGTACTTGAATGGAAGATGTTTGAATATTCGACATTGACCAGTTGGGGAAGCAACCCTCAGACATTCCTTGTAAACCTCAAATCAGGTACACAGGAACAGGTTAAGGATGCCATTGAGTTCGTAAGGAAAGCGTTCAGGAATACGAATTACTCTGAGGAACGCCTAAAACAGTATGATATGGAACTTAATCTATTGCTTAAAGCCGTCAATGGCGGTAATGTGGTGACCTGCCCTCATTGCGGACACCAGTTTGATTATGACGAACAGCATGAGCATACATTCACTCAGCAGGTACTTGACAATGCAGCGATGTATTCAAGCTGGCTTACAGAACGTATCGTAAGACAGGAGATAGACAAGTTGGAACCTGAAGTTCGTACAGAAGTCGTTGCACTCATCGACTCGATGAAAGCCGAAGGAGTGGACTTTTCCGAGAAATCGATACAGAACTTCATGGCATTTGTCCGTTGTCCTTCTTGCTATGGAAGAGTATATAGAAGTAACGCCTTGTTACAGGATGGTAGCACAAACATCTTTGCCGGAAAGTCTGAGCCGTCGAATGACACTCAGGATAAAACTGAAGGAGCGCACGAAGATGATGATGTTAAGAAAAAAGCCGCTGAAAGCACTTCTTTCTTTGGTAAACTGAATGAGGTATTTAGTAATAATGATTAAAATTTTAATTGAACATGAAGAAATTTACAGTTGCAGATTTCGGTCTCAAGACTGACGGCCTGCCACAGGAACAGGCTACTTTTATGAACAACATCACTAAGATGATGTGTGATATTATCAACAAGGCGATGGAAGGTGTGATATCGTCTGACGACATGGAAACCAGACTGAAGAGCCTTAATGATAAGCTGAACGGTTATGATGATGAACAGTTCAAGCAGTTGAAGAAGGATAACGAAGAACTGATTAAGACAGTCAAAGGTCTTGGTGATACTATCGAAAAGCTGAAATCCAAAGGCATCGGCATGGATGTTATCAATAAGTTTGATGAGAAGTTGAACGAAATGCTGGATTCCGAGAAATTCAAGGAGTTCGCAAGTGGTAACTGCCGCAAGTCTGGTGTGTTCGATGGCTTCTGCTTGAAGGATATAGTATCAATGACTGATAACTATAGTGGTGACCATCTGATAACCCAGCAGCAGAACAGAGTGGTATCACAGGTTTCCAACAAACGTATCCATATGCGTGATGTATTGACTACATTGCAGGGTGATCCTAAGTTCCCTAATCTTGCGTTTACTCAGGTGTACGACTTCGACCGCAACGCACGTTATGTGACAGAAAACGGAAGATTGCCTGAGTCAAGTATCAAGGCTAAGGAAGTGCAGACAGGTACAAAACGTCTTGGTACTCACCTCCCTATTTCCAAGAGAATGCTCAAGAGCCGTGTATTTATCCGCTCATTTATCTTGAAAATGTTGCCGGAAGCTGTATATCAGGCTGAAGATTGGAATATCTTGTTTGGTGACGGTAATGGAGAAAATCTGCTTGGTATCGTCAACCATACAGGTGTTCTGCCAGTTGAAACAATTATCTCTGACGCCTATGTAAGCGGTTCTGCCGGTTCTGTGAAGTCTGTATCAGGCTATAACTCCAATAAAGACACAGTAGTAGAGTTTACAAATCCTCAGGACCTTATCCTCGATGGTATGACAATCACCTTTACCGGTGCTACTGGTCTTACTGCTCTGAACAGTGCTAACCAGCTTGTGAAGATGAATGACCGTCAGATTTTGTTGAAAGGTGTAGCTTATACAGAGGAGACTTCAACATCATCAATGACTTTTAAAGTCAGCCATGGTGCATTCAAATCCGTTGAGGAACCTAACTCGCTTGATGTTGTTAAGACAGGTTTTGCTGTGATGACATATGCACAGTACACACCGAATGCTATTGCGTTGAACCCAATCACTGTAAATGCTATTGAGAGCGAAAAGGATACAACCGGACGTAATCTTGGTATCATCCAGATGATAGGTGGTATTAAATACATTGCTGGACGTCCTATCATTGAGACAAACAACATCTTGCCTGGCAAGTATCTGATTGGTGACTTCAATATAGCTGCAAGTCTCGTTGACTATACATCACTTACCCTTGAATGGGCTGAAGATGTAGAAAGCAAGTTGAAGAATGAGATTGTTCTGATTGCTCAGGAAGAAGTTATCTTCCCTGTATATATGCCATGGGCGTTCGCTTATGGTGACCTTGCAGCACTTAAAGAAGCAATCACTAAAGCCTGATGCCTATGTATTTGCTTAATGGAGAAGAGAAGGCTCTGAAATCAGTTATAAAAGAACAGCGTATCCGTATTGGCCGTGGGTTGATTACTATCACCTCGGTCTCGGAAGCTGGGCTTGTTCCGGAAGAGGATGTCAAAAAGACATTCGAGAGCCAGCAGAAGGTCATAGATGAGCTTTCTGTAAAGAATGAGAGTTTACTGAAGGAAAATGAAGAATTGAAAGCAAAAATAGCAGAACTTGAAGTAGATGATAACAAAGATGTTGAAGATGCAGACTCTAAAGAAGTTGAGCAAACCGACACTAAAGAGGTTCCTGCCGAAGATGAAAAGGCAACCGTTGTTCAGGACGAGAAAAAGGTTTCTGCTACGAAAACGAAAAAATAAGGAATTGCCATGTTGATTGATGTGTCATATTTTGTATCAGGACCCCGTCATATTCAAAACGCCTCAACATCAAAGACGGCCGGTGCCGATTCTTTAGCGGTAACCGGTCATATTGAAGCATATATCAAGGAGTTACAGCCTGTTTTTCTTGAAGCCATGCTTGGTGAAAAGGAAGCCGGTTATGCAATGGATTACCTGGATATGTCTGATGATGAAGAGAACGAAGATACTGAGCCGTCTAAGTATGAGATAGTTTGTGATAAGCTGAAAGAAGCATTCGCCGATTATGTGTTGTTCAATATCCTTCGTGATGCCTCATCGCAGGCTACAATCACTGGAAATGTAAGGCTTAAATGTGCAAACGAATATATTTCGCCAATCAAAGCACAGGTTATTGCATGGAACAGGATGGTTGATGCTAATGTAAAGTTCATTCTGTGGGCGCGTGAAGGTAATTGTCCTATATCATTAGAAACACAGACGAATATGTTGAATAAAATAAACCAGTTCAATCTATGAAAGGAATAGTGGAGATTATAGGAGATGTTGTGAAAGAGATGGAAAAGGAACTCAGTATCACCATAGCTGTAGATGTTGAGAACGACAAGTATGTGAGTGTTGAACATCCACCTCTGAACTACATTTTCGGCTCTGCCAGGTATATCAAGGAAAAGCTGGATGAATACAGTAAGATACCTGTAACATCAGAAAGAAAGTTTCCTCTTGTTGCCTTGTTCTGTCCGGTAACGGAGAAAAGGGATAGTCATGATTACTATTCGAAGGTTACTGTCAATATCCTCATAGCCTGTTCATCCACCAAGGACTGGAGCAACGAGCGTCGTCTGCAGGCTTCTTTCATTAACATACTTAGACCGATTTATAACAGACTTATAACAGTGTTATTGAATGATGATAGGTTTGATATAAAATATGAAAACATCATTACACATGAATATTCCGAGAACTATTCGTATGGCAGATACGGAGCATACACAGAATCCGGTGAGGCAGTGAGCGAGCCTATTGATGCCATAAATATCCGCTCAATGGAACTAATTATTAAAAATCAAACTTGTAGATAAATGAGAAAGACAAGAATTTGCGATTCCGCAGAAATGAACACTGGTGGCTCTGCCTGCAGTGTAGATTGGGGCAAAATCAAAGGTGCAATTATTGTCGAGCATGGTAAGAAGTTACCGGCAGACTTAACTCCGGAAAAGCTGGCTGAATTGTGTCATGCAGACAGACCAGATAGGATATATCCTATCCTTACCTTCGTTGAGTATGCAAAAAGCGGTGGTGAAGCACAGGTTAGTGCTGTTGGTTATGGCCCTAACCAATATAACGGCCTCAACGCACAGACAGATACATTCACTCTGGCACGTTTCGATGAAATGCTTAATGCAGAACTCCTCCGCTGTGCAAACAAACAGTGGGATGTATATTACTGGGATAGCAACAAGATGCTCATCGGTTATAATGATGGAACTGATGAACTTGCCGGTATTCCGATGTCTGCAATATACCCTGGTTCTACTCCATATAGTACCAGTGGTGCCAAATCGAGTATGACAGTAAACTTCGCTCATCTTGATGCGGAAGATAGTCAGTTGAATTTTGACTATACAAAGTTGGATTTCAATCCGGCAAATGTAGTAAAAGGTCTGACCGAAGTTGTATTGGAAGAGGTAAGTGAAAACACTTATAAGATAATAGAAGTTGTCGGAGGTTATGATAGAACAGCAGAGTTCATTACTGCCATAACTTCAGCTGCAACAGAAGTATTTGAAGGAGTAACATCTGCAACGGAATCTGAATCCGGACTGATAACACTTGTCCCTGGTGAAGGAACTTTAGGCATAAAACATCCTTCTGTTCTTTTCACTAAAGATGTTAAATGGATTGAATTTGTAAAAATAATTGAGCTGCCATGAAAATAGATGGTGTCGTTTTCGTTAGAGAACAAGTGCGCAAATTGAGTAAAACAAAGTTTATAGATGCGCATATGTCATTTGTATGGCATAATTTGAGTGAATCAGACCGAAAGAAGAAACTTTCAGAAGTGTATGATTTGATAGTGGGTAAGCCTAAACAGGAAACTTCTGAGGTCGAAATTTAATGTGTAAGTAACTGAGCCGGGCATTAGTCCGGCTTAATTTTTATTATGGCTGATTTTGATAAACTTGAACATGCAGTTCATGATATAGTGACTGGATTTGAACAGGCGTGTGCTGAATGCTTGACGGTAAATAAGTCCGTTGTTGAAGATTTGATAGGTGAACAGTTGTATTCCGGACTGGATGGTGACACCAACAGCCTTAGACCTTCATACTCTGATGATCCATTCTTTGATATAAAGGGAAGATGGTACCACGATTCGGACGGTTATATAGAATGGAAGAAAAAGATAACTCCACCTATAACCAGTCCGCGTATAAACTTACCACCACGACCTGTAGATGTTCCTAACCTTTATATTACAGGTACCTTTCATGAGAGTATTCGTGCTACTGTCAATGGTGGAAAACTTTTAATCAATACAGTGGGCTTTTCGGATGGTCCGGATATAGTCAGAAAGTATGGTGACAATATTCTTAACCTTGGTATGGATGCCAGGGAATATGTAGTATTGGAAATGCTTAAACCGTTTATTGGTAATTTCTTTAAAAGATATGGATTCTGATGGGATGTAGTTGCGAGAATAAGAAAAAGATTTCTGATTATGAGCATGTAGCCATGCTTGCCAAGAAAGCTGCCGTCATGGAAGGGTGTGTCTATGTGATATACCGTAAGAAAGACGGTACTTATGCTTTTGATAAAGAAGGCACAGAGATAGATGGTACTATTGTTGAATATAAACATTATTTGTGATGGCCGAGATTAAATTAAAGGATTTCGTAGATGAGGAATCGTTCAAGAAATTAGTAGAACTGGATGAAAAAATAACCAGTATAAAGGGTACTTATGCCAAAGCCGCAGAGGAACTTGCTAAAGGGTTGACCGTTGAAGTCAGATGTAAGGGAGACCTTGATAAGTTGCAGAATGTATATAATGCCCAGATGCGTAATGTATCATCTGCATCTGATTCATTGACTGAAGCTTTGAAGAAGCAGTCTGAGGTTTCCGAACAGTTGATGAAAAAAATAAAAGAAAAAGCCGAAGCTGAAAAGCTAAGTACGAAAGAAGTGAAGGAACTTTCTAAGGCTACCGTTGAAGCATCCAAAGCCGTACAGCAGGCTGCTAAGGCAGAGGAAGCAATGAATAAGGCACAGAGGGCAGCTAACACTACCAGAAAGGCTGCGACTATGACTGAGGAGGAACGTATCCGCACTATTAAGGAAGCACTTGCTTTGGCTGACAAACAGGTACACAGTATTGATGAAGCTAACGAAGCCAATAAAAGATTGCGACAGGCGGTTAAGATGGTACGTGATACGGATGAGGATTACAAAAACACATTAGGAAAACTGAATTCTACCATTGGTGTTAATACAGATTACGTTAAGCGTAACAGTGACCGCTATACACAGCAGAAGATGAATATTGGTAATTATACCGAGAGTATCAAACAGGCGTGGATGGAACTTAACAACCTAAATGATTCTATGCAAAATCTTGGAATCATGGGTGGTGCCTTCGGTGGCTCTTTAGGTGCACTGGGTAATATGGGGGGAATGCTTGAAAGTCTGAAAGGTATAGGCTCTGTACTTAGTAACAAATGGTTGTTGGGGCTTGGAACTATTGGGGCTGCCGGTGCTGGTATAGGTTGGTGGGTGAACTATAATAAAGGACTTGTAGAAGCTACCAGATTAACTCAGCAGTTCACGGAAAAGAGCGGAGACGATTTGAAAGAGTATAGAACAGAGGTACAGACGATTGCAGATTATTACAATAAGGATTTCAGAGAGGTTCTGATAGGTGCCAATGCTGTATCGAAGCAGTTTGGTATTGATGCCAGTGAAGCTATCAAGCTCATTCAGGATGGGTTTATTGCCGGAGCAGATGCAAACGGTGAGTTCCTGGATACATTGAGAGAATACCCTGCATACTTCAAGGAAGCCGGCATAAGTGCTGAAACATTTATTGCTATAACCGCACAGGCTGCCAAGTCCGGTATATACTCGGATAAAGGTGTCGATGTTATCAAGGAAGGTAATCTTCGTATTCGTGAAATGACTACGGCCACAGCTGCAGCACTTGAAGGTATAGGTATCTCTGCTGATGAAGTTCAGGAACAGTTAAAATCAGGTCAGAAAACCACATTTGATATCATACAGATGGTATCAGAGCGTCTGAATGAGTTACCCGATAGTGCATCTGTTGTGGGTACTGCATTGGCTGACATCTTCGGTGATCCGGGTGAAGATGCTGGACTCCAGTATATCCGAACATTGAAGGATATTAAGACAAATCTCAACGATGTGAAGTCTGCTGCTGGTGAAGTTTGTGAAGCGCAGGAAGAATATTTGCAAGCGCAAAAGGAATTGGCAACAGAGGTGGCTAAACTCTTTGATGCAACAGGTGGTGCATACGAGAGTATGGTTGCGAAGGTTAAGATTTCCATAGCATCTATGACATCAGATCTTGTAAAATTTGTAAGGCAAGGTATTGAAAGTATAGAAGAAAGGTCAGAAAGAGAGGAGTCAGAAGCGCGTGCTTATGGTGAAAAATCTGGAGTAATAGATGTTCAGAAACAATATGACATTATTAATAGGGCGGCTGAAAAATATGAGGCAGATGGATTAAGTAGGGAGGAAGCTTTTAAAAAGGCAAAGGAAGAAAGGTTGTCTATCTTAAAGAAATCTCTTGAATATGAGGAACAGAATCTTAAGGATGCCGTTACTTTGAATGAAAAATATTACAAGGAGTACCAAGATGCCAGCTTTTGGCGTCAAGGAGTAGGGCTTGACCGTACCAATAATGAGATAAATGCGGATATAAAAACATCATGGGATGCAAGAATGTCTGCTCAACGTGGTTATTCAAGTCTCAGCAAACAGTATGAACTTGTAGGTAGCTATCAAGATCAGTCTGTAAATAAGAAAATCACAGGTACAGAAACTGCAGATGAGAAGACTGCACGTCTTGAAGCTGAGAAGGCATTACAGGAATCACGTATTGCATTGATGGAAGATGGATTGGATAAGGAGTTAGCTGTTATCCGTAATGGCTACCAGCAGAAGATAGATGCCATAAAAGGCAATTCGTCAGCAGAAGTAGCACTAAGAAAATCCCTTCAGGAAGAAATGAATAAAGCCTTGTCTGATGCTACAGAAGAATATGAAAAGAATAGGACTGATGCTGACCTACAGAACAGATTGGCGATAGCAGAGGAAGGTAGCGAAGAAGAATTGGCTGTACGTTTAGAGATACTGGAAAAACAGAAAGAAGCTGAGATTAAGGCTGCCGAAAGCAATGGCGCTGATATAAGCCTCATCGAGCAGAAATACTTGAATGAGAAACGTAAACTCTATGAAGAGTATGCTGCAGATGAAGTGGAAGAGATTTCCAAATCAGCAGCTGCGCAACAGGTCGTACGCAATGCCATGTACAATTCCGAAATTAAGGAAATAGAAAAGGTGTTTGCTGCCGGATTGATTAGTAGGGAAGAGTATGAGAGGAAAAAAGCTGAGATAACAGAGCAGTATTCTATTGATACTGCCAAGGCTGCCATATCTTCTCTTGAGGAACAGTTGGCTGTTGAAGAGTTGAGTGCTGACGATAGGGAAGCCATTGCTGAAAAATTGCAGAAGGCTAAAGCTGATTTGGCAAATGCAGAAGCTGATGCTGAGATTGCTGCAATTGAACGCGTTAAGGACGAGGAAGAAAAATCCTATAAGAAGCGAATGAAGAATGCTCAGATGTGGATGGGAGTTGCATCTGATGCAATAGGCACTATAGGTGATTTGATGTCTACATTGTATGAAGGTGAGATTAATAGTATCGAAAAACAGCAAGAAGCGAATGAAGAAGCCTACAATGCAGATGTGGAGCGTATTGATGCCATGGTAGAGCAGGGAGTTCTAAGTACTGAGGAAGGTGAAGCAAGAAAACGTGCTGCTGAAGCTGAAACAGCAAAAAAGAATGAGGAACTTGAAAATGAGAAGGTAAAGCTACAACAAAAGCAAGCCAAATGGCAGAAAGGTGTTCAGATTGCACAAACAGGTATAGCTACAGCTCGTGGTATCATGGAAGCGTGGCAGTTGGGTCCTGTTATTGGAGCTGTTATGGCAGGGGTAATTGCAGCAATGGGGTTGGTGCAAGTTGCCACAATAGCAGCTACTCCTATACCAGCATACAAAGAAGGAACAAAAAATGGTGGACATGTTGGTGGTCTTGCTATTGTTGGTGATGGTGGAAAACAGGAAGTAATAGTATATGGTGGTAAGGGATGGATAACACCTGATACGCCTACTATTGTGGATTTACCAAAGGGTGCTGAAGTATATCCGGACATTAACTCTTTTGATAATGTTAATCTCAGCCTCAACCCGATTAATGATAATAAGGGTGGACCTGTAATAGTTAATGATTACAGTGAATTGTCGCGTGAGATGAAAGCCGTGCGTTCTGAGTTGAAGAGAATGTCACGTATTCAGCACAAAGATGCATATAATGCCATGTATGAAAATTATAAAAGAAGTAGATTATGATAACAACGTTGAGTAAAATGAAACTGTCTGACTTCATTGAACTGTTATGTGGAAACAGCTATGTCCTAAAAGACAGTGAAAATGACAAGGGCGAAGATATTATGAAAATGGCAAATGAACTGATATATACTTACCAGGGAATAGTCAATCCGTCCGGACTGGAAACAATCCTTCTTGAAAAGGAAGAGAGGTTGAAAATTCAGTACAAACTGTCAATATGTAAAGTGCTGAAAATACTTACCGGTATCAGCGCGTGGGATGAGGTAGGGTGTGTCTTGAAAAGTCTTGGATATAAAGATAACAGTAAACAGGATATTGTAAAGCGGATAGACAGGATGAAGGCAGAAGCCGAGTATCTAAAACATAGGCTTGATGATAATAGAAAAGAAACAAAGAAAAGAACACCTGATGATATACGTGCTTCATTTGATAAAGAGATTGCTTTTCTTATGACGTATTATAAGATGAATATTGATGTTAATATTGTGACTGCGGGTGTGTATGCTAATATGCTAAGACAAGCAGATATTGAGATTAAAAGGAAAGTAGCAAGAAAATAAACTTCTAAATCGAATTTTTCATACGGGTGGTTAGTAACTAATTTGTAATTCTAATCACCCGTAAATTATGAAAAATAACTTAAAAGATGAATTGGCTGAAATAAATGCCAAATGTGACCTTATTATTGATTTGGTTAATAACCTGTCGTCAGATCCGGATTTTGTAATAACAAGGATGCGAGAACTGGCATTTAAGCAGAGTGTTGAGAGCAAGAAAAGTAATGTTTGTCTTAAACTTGTACACAATGCTGAATAGTCTGGTAATAGAGCATTATCAGTGGATAATGCAGAGTGCATTCAAGTATTTCAGGAACAAGATGGATGCTGAGGATTTGGCAGAGGAAACGATTCTCAAGATACTCACCAATAAGCATAATTACGATGGAAACAAGCCTTTCAAACCTTGGTGCAGTGTGATAATGCTCAATACATATATCACTGCATATAACCATGATTCACTTATACGTTTCGACGATGAAGATAAAGCGAAGAATGAGGCATCTTTATTTGATACCGAACAGCAGGTCAGGTTATCTGAAATGTTGGGTATTATTGATACGTGTCGTTTGAAATCCTGTTCTGTAGATTGTGTTATGATGTACGCAGATGGCTATTCGTATGATGAGATTGCATGTTCGATGTCCATACCTGTTGGAACTGTTCGGAGCCGTATATCCTATGGACGTGATATGCTGCGAAAATATATTGATTATCATAAAGTTAAATAAAGTTTGTCCGGCAAAAATGGCGAAGTTTCTGATTGTATAACTTGACTATCTGAACTATCTTTACAGTATAAATAAAATATAAGTCAAACCAAAAAACAGACATTATGGAAAAGATAAATTTCAGATCAAGAGTTATGAAGTATGCGCATCAGTTAGCTAAGTCAACAAAGAGTTCATGGAAAATCTGTATGCTCAAAGCATGGGAACTTTATAGGTTAGCAAAGAAAATGAGACAGGGAATAGTAATGTTTGCATATCAGAAAGTGGACGGTTCTATACGCTATGCTAATGGAACACTTGTTGGTATGCCATCCGGCTCATCGCTTAACGGAAAACGTATGACAAAGCCAAGCTATAAGACAATGGCCTATTTTGATATAGACAAAAACGAAATGAGATGCTTTAAGATTGAAAACCTTGTAACAGTTTTTTGATATGAATAGTTTTATTATTAGTACTTTAGGGGAAATATCAAGTGCTTTTCCCCTAAATGGAAGTGATTTTTCTTTAGAAGAATTACAGGATGCTGTTAATGGATACATTGAGGTGGTTCCAATCAAAAGGAATGTTGGTCCAATAATTTTTAATGAACTTGATAAAGAAGGTATTGAAATAGAACTTACTGATGAATACATTATGGTTGTAAATTCAGAAGGGAAGTTTGAAACACCTGATTTTAATTATATAGCTACAGTTTTGGCAAAAAAATCAGGTTCTATAATGCCAAACGATTGGATAGCAGGAAATGTATTGATATGTCCGAGTAAAATGGTAAAATAGAAATATAGCTGTAAGTAATTGATATTCTATATATTATGTATGTCTGTCGATTTCAAGAATTAAGGCAATCCGTATATGGGTTGCCTTTTTCTGTATATTTGTTTAGAACCTAAATAAGGATATATGATATGTAAGTATTATTTGATGATTGGAAGTGATAGTGTTGACAGAAATAGTGAATCTTGTATTGATGTTTCTGCGATGATTTCCAATTTGAAAGATTTGAAGCTGTCCTATAGCAGAGTTGATTATGGAGGTGTCACAAGAAAAAGTGGAAGTTCAATAGAGTTTATAGGTGATGCCAGGGAAAGAATTATAGATTATTTCATGTCAAATGGGGTGAACTCACTTGCCTCTTTCGCCGTATATGCAATAGAAGATGATTGGACTTATAAAGAAATATTTTCCTGCCCTTTGGACTTTTCTTCTTTTAGCTATGATTCATATGTTGCAAAGTTAAGCTGTTTGGATAATTCCGTTGCCGCAAAAATAAAGGCAAACAACAATACAAAATATGAGTTCAATGTATCGGAATTGAAAGCACCTAAACAACTTGCATATGATAGAGTAACCATGCGTAATGAAGCTTCTATCCAAGCTATAGGTAATAAACAGACAGGTAATGATACATATACAGAACTAAAACCTGATGTATGGTGGTATTATCCTCGTATAGGTATTATAGATACCAATTTAGTAAATAATGAGAGTATTCTACTTCAAGAAAGTCCTGAGACATATCAGACTGATGGTACTCCTTTAATATGGGGGATGCCAGAGTTGAATAAAACTGATGTGTATTTTTTGGAATGCCTTAAGGATTGTACTGTTTCTATAGACTTTTCTAACATAGGCATAGGTTCATACGGTTGTGTGCTTGCTAAAATATCAGGAAGTAGTTCTACCCCTTTGAACTGTGGGTACAGTAATGTTATGGGTAAGGATGAGAATACTATTGGTAATTTTAAATGGTCAGGAACTTTATTGAAAGGAGAAAAATTACAATTTGCAATATACAATTATACCCATGGACGTCCTGGGTATTATACGAATATATTTTTTGAAGCAAATAAAAAAGGTTATATACTGTGGGATGAAAGACAATCTCCATATTATTTTGATGTTGTAAAACCTGACGTCTTATTGGATAAGATAATTTCTTCCATATGTCCTGGAATGGATGTAAAGACATATATAAAAGAAAGTATTACAAATGCAAACGGTGTTGAAATAGATAATCCTTCAATAAAGAATGTGGTGCTTTGTCCTGCCGAATGCGTTCGACAGATATCTGATGCAAAAATATATACTTCTTTCAATGAATTTTGTCAATGGATGGAAGATACATTCGGTTATGTGTACCAGATTGTTGAAATGGCTGAGAATGAAGATGAGTTTCTATTGCCCAATATTTATGATTTTAAAGGATTTGTAGTGTATAATCAAAATTTGTTGGGACGTGATGAAGATGAACCGGTTAAACGTATTGTGGCATGGCGAATGACTAAAGACGACTCAATGGAATTTGCAGCGGAGTTTGATTACCTACTTGGTGAGGGGATACCTGGTACTGAACCATCTCTTCATACTGGATATACTGATGAATTTCCAGAGCGAGGAAACTATCAAATAGATGAATACGGTGGTGATCCAATAGGTACGAGGATATATACTGATAGATATTATCGTGACACAGAAAATTATATTTTGTATTACGCCGTAAATAAGACAAAACCTACATTCACTTCAGGTGCCAAATATTCTTGGTATAACGAACTTTACGAGTTGGAATTAAAAGATATAAATAAGAATAAGTATAACGATACTCTTGAGTTTGGTTTTATTGATGGAGAAGTTGAAGCAGAAAACGTTATAGGATTTTGGTTCTACGAAGTTTTGGTAGAGAATATTTGTTATTGTAGAAAAGCGAAAAGATTCGCTTATCACGACAATGGAAATTATTATATAATATTTGATGGATATGAAAAATATCTGAACGGAAACAACACCAGGGATGATGTGATATATTATGAGATTAGTACACAAGAAAATTATATACTGGTAAAGGAATGCATGACAAGATGTACATTGTTGAATGAAGATACAGAAGTTGTAAAATATCCGACTGTGTATTTTCGTCATAGAGATGAGATTTTTCAGAATTTACCTATTCTCAAGGTTGAGAGTGTGTCGGATTTTACATATAAGTTGGCTACTGAGAGATTGTATTCAAGGCTGAATATTGGATATGAGAAACAGGATTACGACCTTGGAAATAATGGTAAGGATGAATTCAACTTTAAGTCTGTATATACAACTGGTATCACTCTGGATGACAAGGAACTTAATATGATATCTCCATATCGTGCTGATAGTTACGGGATGGAAGAGCTGACTTCTAAAATAAATCAGGATACAAGTAGCAGTGATAGTGACAAGCAGACATTTGCAGTCTGTTGCATAGAGTCAGATAAAGAGTTTGTCATATTGAGAGATTCACGAATTAGCGGAGTGAGTTCAAGTACAGTTTTCAATACTTCTTTATCTGTACTTTCAATGATTAAGGAGAATAGGAAATTCCTTGCTTCATTCTCAAAGAAGTTATCTTTTGTTTCAACTGAAGGTAACTCTAATGTGACAATAGACAATGTAAAATTGTCTGATGATATAGAATTGTCAGAACCTTTATTCGGAGTTGGAAATATCAGTTTTTCCACTAATAATTTTATCATACCGGAAGAATGGAACGGTTACATTGAGATAACATGTGACGGTAAGGTCTTTAGAGGTTTCGTCTTAAATCTTGAGATAAGCATAGAGAATAAGGAAGTATTTGAATATGAACTAATAGAATGTTGATATGTATAAGATAAGTCCATATACACCGTTATTTTTCAATCCTTCATCCGATTTAGGATTGAAGAGTAGGTACGTGCAGATGTTTTCCCCAGATGACCATATACTGCTACAGATTATAGCATCTAAAGGAATGAGTTGTCCAAGCGTATATGTTACCGATGAATTGAGTGCATCGAAAATACAGTTGGATATGCTCTCTTGGGAAATTAATGATGATGAGGTTCTTTATTTCAAGGAAATCGTAGGGTTGCGTGAAGGAGTATATTGTGTTCAAATTGAAGATATGGTCAGTGAGCCATTCAGGATTTCTATGGATGTTTACGGTACACTGCTTATACAGACCTCAAACAACACTAATAGATTAAGGAAAGATACAGTATTTTTTATTGATGGTATGCAGTATTTTTTTGATTTCAGGATACCTGGAGGTTTTAAGGATGATGACTGGATATTTGGAGTTGATAACGAGCAGTACGCTACAGCTGATAATGATGTCGTTGATATTTACAGTACGGAATACACGCAGAAAACAATGACAATTGGCAATTCATTAGGATGTCCTGTTTGGTTTGCAGAAAAACTTAATCTATTGTTGTGTAGTACATACTTTTATGTGGATGGCATACGTTATGCGAGGGTTGATTCTTCCGTTCCGGAAATGAATATTCTTGTTGAAGGCATAAGGTCTTATGTTTTCAAGCAGGCTTTACGTTCAGTTTGTTGTCTGAATCCTATTCTTGAGGAACGTAATCAGATGCTTTTAAGGCGAACTGGTAGTGGAAACAGATATGTTAAACATGATTTTAGAACAATAAAATAATTTTTGCTATGACAGAATCAGAAAAACAGGAGATAGTTAACAGGGTACTTTCTGCTCTTTCAACAAATTCATCAACAATAGACCAGATGATGGAAGTCTATGAGTGTGTGGATGATGATTATTTTGAAACAAACAAGGGTAACAAGGTCAGTTTTGGAGTAATAAGGAAACCGTTTGAACGTAGGTTTTCCGAACTGAGTAGAAAAATTGATGTCTTTCGTAATGTTTGTAGTCGTTTTGAGTCTCTGAATAATGAGTCTGAATTGCCGGAGAACCCATCAGAAGTTGATAAGACTATAGGGTACATAATAAATAAGGAACTTTATCTGTATGTTGGCACTGGTGGTAATGTTTTAAATGGGAAGTATATAAATGTAGGAGCTATAGTGGGACCACAGGGAGAAGTTGGTCCTGACGGTCCTCAAGGTCTTGTTGGACCTGTTGGTCCTAAAGGTAAACAAGGTAACTCAGGCGTATCAGGTTCTACAGATAACATAGTAGTTGTCAATGACCTTAATGGAGGTGAATCTACACCTGAGCAAATAAAGGTATTGTCAGCCGAACAGGGAAAGGTATTAAAAGGTAAATTTGATGAAATAGGTAAAAGAATCAATGAGCTTAACATATCTAATTTATACCCTACAAATGGCGAGGGTGGAAGCAATAAATACACTCTTGCTGGGGCAATTGCCCAAGTTCCCACGCAGTATCGTAATATTCAGGGATTGAAAATTACATTTGTAAACAATGAGACAGATAAGCCCGAATGTTGGGTTTACAATGGTGGAACATTTACTACAACTACAAATTGGGTATTGAGTAATGACAGCGAGAAAATTAAGGATTTAGAAAATGAATGTTTAGGAGAAATCAAAACATTAAAAACCTTAATTAAACCATTGACTGGAAATGTTACCGAGAAGATATATTCCAAAGATTCAAATATGATACAAGGTTATTGGAATCAGAATATATTTCAAGGTACTAATTCCGCTTGGAAGTCAAGTTCTTCAACAGTAAATATTTCTACAGAAAACCTTATAGGTTTTTATGTAATCGGTAACTATACTGATGAAGATAAAATACAATTTTATGGTTTAGACAAACAATTTACTCATTTAGTTTTATTAAAAGATATTGTTTCTCAATCATTACAAGATTATTTAAGAGATACGGATAAATATTTTAATATTAGTATTAAAACACCCTACGATGTTGTTATTACAGCATTATAT
>Juniper_p1__coassemble_173_pt1 | contig 57672 bp, 48 predicted proteins | sample Juniper_p1__metabat2_low_PE_029 | metagenome-assembled genome bin Juniper_p1 | reverse complement strand
TACTTATAGCAAAGAAAATGTAACATCATCTAATGTTTTTCATTTCTTAAGTGGAGCTGTTGCTGGAACAACTTTGGATATAGATGCATGCTTTATTTATAAACCTGCTAAATAATAAAAGTTATTGATTATGAAAAAGGGGGTGGGTGATATATCTCATTCATACCCCTTTTTTATTTATAAATAAAATGTTATTGAAATGCGAAACAATATATTTTTCTTTTTGTTTTTAATCTTTTTTATTTCTTGTACTCCTGAAACTGTAACAGGTAATGATGATGAAAGTGAACAGACAAATGATAATTCTGCTGATGAAGATAATGTGAATGATGAAACTGATCAAACTACCGGAACTACAGATGATGAAAGTGAAGATAATGGAGACTATAAACTGGTTTGGCAAGACTTATTTGACTCTGAAGAACTTGACGAGTCTGTTTGGAATATAGAAGTAAATGGAAATGGAGGAGGAAATAATGAGTTGCAGTATTATTCTGGCAATAATGTATCTATAGGGACTGAACCAGAAACAGGTAAACACTGTCTTATATTGACAGCAAAAAAAGAAAGTTATCAAGGTAAAAGTGCAACGTCAGGTAGAATAAACTCTAAGGGTAAAAAATATTTCAAATACGGTAGAATAGAAGCAAGCATTAAACTGCCTAAAACAGCAAATGGATTGTGGCCGGCATTTTGGATGATGGGTAATGATTATGATCAGGTTGGATGGCCCAAATGCGGCGAGATAGATATAATGGAGATGGGACATTCAAATGGAATACAAAATCAGAAGCAGGAGTTTTATTTTAATGGAGCTTGTCATTGGGGATATTATAAAAACGGCACATATCCTAATTATTCAAAATCAGCTACCAGTGAGTATTCATTACAGGATGATTTTCACTTATATACCTTGGAGTGGACAGAGGATTATATAAGAATGTATTTGGATATAGATAAGTATCCTAATGTGCAGCCATATTATGAAATGTCTTTAGTGGATGAAGGTGATGATTGGGATACTGGAAAATATTTCAGAAAGGAATTCTTTTTGTTGTTTAATTTGGCTGTAGGTGGAAACTTCACTGGTATTCACAACATAGATGGGGTTACGGCTTTAAACTCAGGAGATGCAAGAATGTATGTTGATTTTATTAAGGTATATCAAAAATAGTATTTATGGGAAATATTAAGTATTTAATAATGATGTCTTTACCGTTATTGGTCTCTTGTCAGAAAGAATCCGACTATCCGGAACCTGGAACATGGGGGTGGGCTTCAGAACAAACTATAATTCAGAATAAAAGTGTTAAGAGAGGTGCATGTTATAGCTTTCAACTTCCTGAAGAAGATACAGAATTGTTAGGTCCGGGAATCTCATGGGCGTATAACTGGGGGACAAGTATCTCAGATGAACTAATTACAGAATTTGCAAAATATGATATAGAATATTGTCCTATGTCATGGAATGCTTCAACAAGTATTGATGAGGCAATAAGCACTTTTGTTACAAATAATCCGGGATGTAAGTATTTATTGGGGTATAACGAACCGAATCTGACAGATCAGGCGAATATGACTCCTTCAGAGGCGGCATCTGAATGGCATAGGGTTAAATCACTGGCAGATAATTTAGGTTTAAAAGTAATAGCTCCGGCCATGAATTACGGGACGTTACCAGATTATCATGATCCGATAAAATGGTTGGATGAATTTTTTAATCTTATTGATGGTACAGACGGAATTGATGGTATTTCAATTCATTGCTATATGGGCTCTGTTTCAGCTTTGAAAGATTATGTTGAAATGTTCAAAAAGTATGGTAAACCTATTTGGGTTACAGAATTTTGCTCATGGGATAATGATCAGGTTTCAGCGTCTGCTCAGATGACATACATGTCAGAGGTCATAAATTATTTGGAGGCTGATCAGGATATTTTTAGGTATTCATGGTTTATCCCAAGAGGAATAGGACCTGGAAATTCTTCAAATAATTTGATATCAGGAAGTGTAAACAGTAGCAAACTTACTGATTTGGGATTGGTGTATGTTAATATGTCCACACAAGATAAGTCGGTTTTTTACAAGCCAGGAAATATGGTACCGGCAGAGCATTATTCTGAAACAAATGCATTCGATGAAGATAATACAATCACAGTGCATCTTAGACCAACAACAGATGATGATGGTTTGCTTGATATTTGTAATTTTAATACTGGTAAATGGGTTGAATATCAACTTGAAACTCCTGTTTCTGGGAATTTTAAATTTCAATTTCGTTATGAAAGCAATATGGATGCTGATTTGGAATTTTATGTAAACGATAAAAAAGTATTGGAGTCGGAATTTCCTAGGACTGGCAACGAATGGACTAATTTTGATTGTGAAATACCGTTAGAGGCTGGACAACAAAATTTGAAGATAAAGGTAGTCAATGGAATGACTAATATAAATTGGTTTCGTTTTCAATAGTTATTATTCTTACTTATAAGAACAATGAGAAAAAAATTTTTTTATGTTACCGCATTGTCTTTATTGGTGGTAAGTTGTGATATTTCTAAAAATGATAAATATTCTTCTTTAGAATCCAGAGTAGATTCCTTACTCTCCCAAATGACAATAGAAGAAAAGCTTGGTCAGATGAACCAGCTTAGTCCATGGGATTTTGATGATTTGGCAAATAAAGTACGCAAAGGCGAAGTAGGCTCTATCCTTAACATTGTAAATCCGGATGAGGTTAACAAAATTCAGAAGATTGCTGTAGAGGAATCGCGTCTGGGAATACCTCTTATTGTGGCACGTGATGTTATTCATGGTTACAAAACTATTTTTCCTATACCGTTAGGACAGGCTGCTACGTTTAATCCACAAATAGTAGAGGAGGGGGCACGTATAGCTGCCATAGAGGCTTCGTCAGATGGTATAAAATGGACTTTCTCGCCAATGATTGATGTCGCGCGTGACCCTCGCTGGGGACGTATCGCCGAAAGCTGTGGCGAAGACCCTTATCTGAATGCAGTGATGGGAGCAGCCATGATCAAGGGTTATCAGGGGGATTCTTTGAATGATCCTACTGCAATAGCAGCCTGTGCAAAACACTTTGTAGCATATGGCGCTGCCGAGGGTGGTAAAGACTACAACTCGACTTTCATTCCGGAACGTGTACTCCGCAATGTATATCTTCCTCCTTTCAAGGCTGCTGTAGATGCCGGATGTGCCACTTTCATGACTTCGTTCAATGATAATGATGGTGTACCTTCTACAGCCAATAAGTTTGTCCTTAAAGATGTTCTTCGCGACGAATGGAAGTACGACGGTATGGTAGTAACAGACTGGGCTTCTGCTGCAGAAATGATTAATCACGGTTTCTGTGCAGATGGCAAGGATGCAGCAGAGAAATCTGTAAATGCCGGAGTGGATATGGAGATGGTGAGCGAAACTTTCATAAAGAATCTGAAGCAGTCGGTGGCTGAAGGAAAGGTTTCTATGGAAACTATAGACAATGCCGTAAGAAACATCCTTCGTTTGAAGTTCCGTTTGGGACTGTTTGAAAATCCTTATATCGTAACTCCTCAGTCTGTTAAATATGCAGAAGAACATCTTTTGGCTGCGAAAACTGCTGCTGAACAGTCTGTAATTCTTCTGAAGAATGATGGACAGACATTGCCGCTTACCGATAAAATTAAGACAGTGGCTATTGTCGGTCCTATGGCGGATGCTCCATACGAACAGATGGGTACATGGGTGTTCGACGGTGAAAAAGACCACACACAGACTCCTCTGAAAGCTATCAGGGAAATGTATGGCGACAAGGTTAATGTAATCTTCGAGCAGGGATTGGCATATAGCCGCGACAAGAATACATCCGGTATCGCAAAGGCTGTGAATGCTGTACGCCGTGCTGATGTAGTGGTATGTTTCGTAGGTGAGGAATCAATCCTTTCCGGTGAGGCTCATTCGTTGGCAAATCTTGATTTGCAGGGAGCACAGAGTCAGTTGATTAAATCGCTTGCTGCTACCGGTAAACCTGTGGTAACAGTAGTAATGGCCGGTCGTCAGCTTACCATTTCTGATGAGGTTGAGGCTTCAGATGCTGTGCTTTACTCGTTCCATCCGGGAACTATGGGTGGTCCTGCCATTGCTGACATACTCTTCGGAAAGGTCAATCCGAGTGGTAAGACTCCGGTTACATTTCCTCGCATGACAGGTCAGGCTCCGATTTATTATGCTCATAACAATACAGGCCGTCCTGCAAATCCTACAGAGATGCTTATCGACGAAATCCCTGTTGAGGCCGGACAGACTTCAGTGGGATGCCGTTCGTTCTATCTTGATGCCGGGAACTCTCCTTTGTTCCCATTCGGATACGGATTGTCATACACTAAGTTTGAATACAGCGACTTGAAACTTGCTGCCGACAAGCTTACTGCTGACGGTGAAGTAAATGTAACTGTAAATCTGAAGAATGCAGGTGCGTATGATGGTACTGAAGTCGTACAGTTGTATGTTCAGGACAAGGTAGGTTCTGTAACCCGTCCTGTAAAAGAACTCAAGGCTTTCCAGAGAGTTGAACTTAAAGCAGGTGAGAGCAAGACTGTGTCATTCTCACTGCCTGTAGCAGAACTTGCTTTCTGGGGATATGATATGACATATGTTGTAGAACCTGGAGATTTCAAATTGTGGGTAGGAACTAACAGTGCAGAAGGATTATCAGCCGATTTCGTTGTTACGAAGTAATCTCTTGGTATCCTTATATATACCTCGAACGGTATTTAAACAGCGTTTGAACGCTGTTTAAATACCGTTCGAATTCTTTTCAGGGTAAGACAATCCGTATGCAGATTTCATCTATTTCATGTACAAAACACATGCAATTTCACTTTCACATCTTTCACACGCAGAAAGAGAAATGGGGTATGATTTGATTTCTTTTTCAGAACAGCACCAGTCCTGCTTCGACCGTTGGATTTTTGGAGTAGGGCAGATTGTGTTTATATGTCCTTGTCCATGAATATCCTCCGGCAATGAAAATACCTAACTTTTTCAGAGGGTTATATTCCAGTCCGATGCGTGGCTGTATGGCGTATAACCGGTCAGGGATATTTTTGTTTCCAAGTGTTTCGATATGGCTGTAGCCAATATCTGTATTCAGATATAGCTTTTCTTTCAATAGAGGAAAGGCAAGTCCGGTTCTGTATATGCCGGCCACGGAAGCCTTGTCGGTAATCTCACCAAGAATCATGCCTGCACCCAACTGTGTATATATCACTTTGTTTCTGAATCTTACCTCTACGTTGGATTTATAAAGATTTCCTCCCGAAACTATCATCTGAATCCTTGTCTGCGGTTTCAGATTGATTATGCCTACCTGGCGTGCGCAACTGTCGCCATTGATATTCAGAAAACCTATCTGTACACCTTTGCTGCACTTGTTGCTTACGTTTGAGAATCCTAATTGCAGTCCCTTATTATCGCCGGAGTAGTTGGCTATACCGCCTATCTGTACACCTTTGTTTGTTACGCTGACATTGCTCAGTGCCGCTAACTGCAGACCTTTGTTCTCGTTGCCCGCTATGTTCATAAGCGATGAAATCTGTGCTCCGTGCATGTCGTTTCCGCTCACGTTTGTCATACCGCTTATGGCAATGGCTCTCTGCTCATTTCCCGAGATATTTGCCAGACCTGATATAAGACATCCTTTATTGTTGACCGAACTCATATTTATAAGTCCCGTAAGCATAAATCCTTTCTGATTGTTGCCGGCTATGTTTCCTATACCGGATATCTGTACGGCATAAGAAGCCCTTCCGCTGATGTTGAACAACCCGGCCACTCGTACACCGTGAGATTTTATTCCCGAAATGTTGGCCAGTCCGGCCACCTGCATTCCCGAACTTCTGTTACCGACTATGTTTACAAATCCTGAGGCCTGAAAGCCGGACGTTTTCTGATGGACAACATCGGAGATGATATTCACGCTGGCTCCCGTAAGATTCTGGTAATTGCTGAACAGGCCGAGATTGAAATACGTGTTGCGGTTTTCGTCCTTCGGACCTTTTATGCTGAGAGATATGCTTTTCCCCTTTTTCAGGCCGTTTTCCTGGGCGTGTATTGGGGAAAATACAGTTCCTGCCAGTGCCATGACTGACAGGAATGTGATGATATTAGTAGAGTGTTTTTTCATTGAGATTATTTGACGTCTTGATACAAGAAGCGTTTGATACTCTTCTTTGGTGTCTTCTCGAATTCTTCCGGATATATCTTCACGCGTGCTATCTGTGAGTATGCCGGGAGTTCTGAGTTCAGGGCTACGCGGTTTTCCTCCATAGCCTTTTCTATATCGCTCGCGCTCATATCGTGTGCGTATGCATCGTCGAAATCCGGATAAATCAGAGCTGCCAGTTTGTGGTCTTCCTGCTGTATGACAATGCTTTCGCATACGAAAGGAAGGTTGTTCAGCTTGTCTTCTATTTCTTCCGGATATATGTTCTGACCGGAAGGACCGAGGAGCATGTTCTTGCTGCGTCCTTTTATGGTGATGTTTCCATTTTCGTCCATTATACCCAAGTCTCCGGTGTGCAGCCATCCGTCTTTGTCAATGGCCTGTGCGGTAGCTTCAGGATTCTTGTAATAGCCGAGCATCACATTATCACCTCTTGTTATGATTTCTCCCACTATGTTGGCCGGGTCCGGACTGTCTATTCTTACTTCCATACGTGGAGCCGCCTTGCCGCATGAGCCTGGTTTGAAGCGTTTCCAGTCTTCATAACATATTATCGGACCACATTCCGTCATTCCGTAGCCGACAGTATATGGGAATTCGATATCTCTGAGCAGTTTCTCTACATCCTGGTTGAATGCCGCACCACCGATAATCACTTCGTAGAAGTTTCCTCCGAATGCCTGTACCATGTGTTCTCTTACGGCAGCCTTTATCTTGTCGTTGATGATAGGTACTTTCAGTAGAATCTTCATCTTGAGTGTTTCCAGTTTAGGAAGCACGTTCTTCTTGATGATTTTCTCTATAATCAGAGGTACTGAAATTACTATGTTAGGTTTTACATCTGCAAAAGCCTGGAAGATGATTTTCGGGCTTGGCATACGTGTGAGGAAGTATATGTGACATCCCGAGCACATTTCGTATATGAACTCGAATGCCAGACCGTACATATGTGCCATAGGAAGTATTGATATAACCTTGTCACCCGGTTTGAGTGTCAATACTTCGAATGCAAACTGGGTGTTAGACCACAACGACCTGTAAGGAAGCATAACTCCCTTTGAGAAACTTGTTGTACCCGAAGTGTAGTTGATTATGGCAAGTTCCTCAGGATTGTCGCGACGGTAGGACACATGCTCGCGTCTGAAATTCTTAGGGAATTTCTTTCCGAACATTTCGTTCAGATGCTCTCTGGCGTACAGGAGCTTCTCGCTGCGGCATACCAATAGGGTGAAGTCTGTCATAAGGATGATACCTTCGAGTGCAGGCATTTCTGCTTCGTTGAGGTTTTCCCATGCCATGTCGCCCACAAACAGTATGCGTGCGTCAGAGTGGTTTACAATGTTGTGGACATTGTCCGGCTTGAACTCATGCAGAATAGGAACTGCCACGGCTCCGTAAGTAAGGATTGCCAGGAATGCTACTCCCCAGTGAGAACTGTTTCTTCCGCATAATGCCACCTTGTCTCCGGGTTTTACGCCACTTTCTTCTAAAAGAATATGAAGTTTTTCGATTTTTCTGGCTACGTCCTTGTATTGAAGTGTAGCTCCCTTATAGTCGGTAAGAGCGTCAAGGTCCCAGTTTTTCTTGATACTTTCTTCTATGAAAGCTATGAAACTTTTTTCCATAATTGATTTTTTTGAGTGTGCACAAAATTCAGTGTGTTGTGCAAATATACGATTTAGTTATAAACTTTCAAATTATTTGTCAATAAAACGTAATAATATGAAAGGTGTTCTCGATAAATAGCTTTTATAATCTTTTTTAACTATTGTCGGGAACACCTCTCCGGTTCTATTTCAACTTATAAGTATTTCTTACATCACTCGTGGTTGCTGTAGTATTTCATGAACTGTGTTCTTTCGAATGGATTAATGCTTCCGGCAGCCTTTGCGTTCATGACTCCCTTCATGCTTTCAATGCTTTCGTAGCCTTTTGATTCCATCCAAGCAGAGAGTTCTTTTGTCATTTCAGCTATTTCCTTTTCGCCGTACTTGTAGATAGCGCTGCACACTTCCACTGCACTTGCTCCTGCAAGAATAGACTTGATTACTCCCTTACCGCAGTGTACACCGCCTGAAATAGCATAGTCTATCTGAGGAACTTCTGCCGATGCGATGGCTGTCCATCTGATTTTTTCGGCAATCTCATTCGATTCGCTCATCACATTTGTGCTTGTGAAAGTCATTGTGTCGATGTTGATGTCCGGCTGGTAGAAACGGTTGAACAGCACCACTGCAGCAGCTCCGTTGGCATAAAGCTGGTTGATAAGGGCTACAGGGTTTGTAAGGTTGCTGCCGAGTTTCATTATCACAGGGATGCTTACTGCTTTCTTGATATTTTTCAGTACATCAATGTGCATCTGCTCGAAACTTCCGTAAGTATAGTCTTTGTCCGACTGCAATGAAAGGATATTGATTTCCAGTGCATCAGCTCCGGCTTCTTCCATATGTTTGGCAAAGTCTGTCCATTCGCTTGTAGAATAGCAGTTGATGCTTGCTATCACAGGTATGCCGCATGCCTTTTTAGCCTCTTTGATTAGCTCGATATGCTCGTTAAGTGCATTCGAACGTACATATGCATTAAGATAATCGTCTGCTTCGGGAGCACCGTAACCGCTCATCTGTCCTGCCTGTATGTTGATTTGTTCCTCGAATACAGATTTCAGAACAACGGCGCCGGCACCTGCAACTTCCAGTTTCTTGATTTTCTCTACGCTGTTTGTAAGACCTGAACTGCTCACGATAACAGGATTCTTCAGTTTTAATCCTGCAAAAGTTGTTGTTAATTGTGTCATAATATAAATATGATTTTAATAGTTTCTCATTCCGAATATTTTACTTCCGATTCTTACGAGTGTGCTGCCATGCTTTATTGCCAGATGATAGTCGTCGGACATTCCCATCGACAGTTCTTTGAATGAATTGCAGTCCTTGAAGAACGTTGATTTCAACTCGTTGAAGTATGCCGCAAGCTTTGTGAACTCGCTTTCTATCATTGCGTCATCATCGGTGTTTGTGGCCATACCCATGATTCCGCTTATGCATACGTTCTTGAGTTCTTTCCAGCTGCCTTCGTTGAGCATCTCCGTACATTCTTCCGGAGTGAATCCGAATTTTGTCTCTTCCTTGGCAATGTGTATTTCCAGCAGGCATGGTATTACTCTGTCTGCTTTTGCAGCCTGCTTGTTTATTTCGGCAAGCAGCTTGTAGGAATCTACGGCATGAATCATAGATATATAAGGTGCAATGTACTTCACTTTGTTAGTCTGCAAGTGACCTATGAAATGCCATTCTATATCTTGCGGAAGGACTGTATGCTTTTCCTCCAGCTCCTGGACCTTGCTTTCTCCGAAGATTCTCTGTCCTGCATCGTATGCCTCCTTAATGGCTTCGGCAGGGTGGAACTTCGATACGGCAACGAGTTGTGTGGTCTGTGGCAACTCCGCTTTTATTTCACTCAATATTGCTTTAATATCCATGATTGATTTCTTTTCTTATCTGTTTGCTGCATCCGGGAATTCCGGTTTCACGTCCGGTTCTGCCGAGTATGGATAAACATCCATTATGGCTGTTTCGGCTACGGATGCTATCACGTAGTCGGCCATTGTACCTTTCATGCCTTCGTCCAACTTCTTGATAGAGTCCTTCAGGTCGGCAGCCTGTACAAGTACGTTTGTAGCTGTTTTCTTTTCAGCTCCGCTCTTTTCGTCGAGGGTTATGAAATAGAGCTTGCATTTATACCATTTGTCGGCTTCATCGTCCTCGCAGAAAAAGAGTTCGCTGTAGTTTGCTCTCTTGATGTCCGAAACGGTAAATTCTCCGCTTATGAATGGTGTAATCTCTTCTATTATTCTTGATTCAGCTTCTGTAAAGCTCAGTGCATCTACTAAATAAGGCTCTGTCACCTTCTTGTTCATGCCGTTTTCTGCTACTTTCTCGTATCTGATTTTGCATTCAAACCAATTATGCATCATGTCGTTTTACGTTTTTTTATTTAAATAGTACATATAATTTACTTCGACAAAGATAGTATTTATTTGTAAACAGTGTACGAAAACGGACAAAACTTTCTTGTCTGTTAGTTGTTTTATTTAGCTAATCAGTTTATATTTGCAGTCAAAATTCTATATAACATAATAAATTATGCCACAAATATCCATAAGAGGAAACGAAATGCCAGAATCGCCAATCAGAAAATTGGCATCATTGGCCGAAGCTGCGAAAGGGAAAGGGATTCATGTGTATCACCTGAATATAGGTCAGCCTGACCTGCCAACTCCACGAGCGGCCTTGGACGCAATTCGTAATATAGACCGTACTGTGCTTGAGTACAGTCCGAGCCAGGGATATAGGAGCTATCGTGAGAAATTGGTTGGTTACTACAAGAAATATGATATAAACCTTACGGCTGATGATATCATCATTACCACCGGAGGCTCGGAAGCTGTGCTGTTCGCCTTCATGAGCTGTCTTAATCCGGGCGATGAAATCATTGTGCCGGAACCTGCATATGCCAACTATATGGCTTTTGCCATTTCTGCAGGTGCCGTAATCAGAACCGTCACCACTACTATAGAGGAGGGCTTCTCGCTGCCTAAGGTAGAGAAGTTCGAGGAACTTATAAACGAGCGTACAAAAGGAATTCTGATATGTAATCCTAATAATCCGACAGGCTATCTTTACACTCGCAGGGAGATGAACCAGATTCGCGACCTTGTGAAGAAATATGACTTGTTCCTGTTCTCGGACGAAGTCTACAGGGAATTTATCTATACAGGCTCGCCATATATCTCGGCATGTCATCTGCAGGGAATAGAACAGAATGTTGTTCTTATCGACTCTGTGTCAAAGAGATACTCTGAATGCGGTATCCGCATCGGTGCTCTTATCACAAAGAATCCTGAGGTGCGCAAGGCGGTGATGAAGTTCTGCCAGGCCAGACTGAGTCCTCCATTGATAGGTCAGATAGCTGCCGAAGCATCGCTTGACGAACCGGAAGAATATTCACGCGAGACATACGACGAATATGTGGAACGCAGAAAGTGTCTGATAGACGGACTGAACAGAATACCGGGCGTATATTCGCCTATACCTATGGGAGCTTTCTACACTGTGGCAAAACTGCCTGTAGACGACAGTGAGAAGTTCTGCGCGTGGTGTCTGTCAGAGTTCGAGTATGAAGGCGAGACTGTGATGCTTGCTCCTGCCAGCGGTTTCTATACCACTCCGGGTGCGGGCAAGAACGAAGTGCGTCTGGCATACGTTCTGAAGAAAGAGGATTTGGTTCGTGCGCTTTTTGTTCTGAGAAAGGCGTTGGAGGCATATCCGGGAAGGGTAGACGAATAACATATGAACTGGAAACTATTTATAGCACGTCGTATCTACAAGAATAACGACGGTAGTAAAGAGGTATCAAAGCCGGCTGTGCGCATTGCCATGGCCGGCATTTCTATTGGCCTTGCCGTAATGATAGTGTCGGTAGCAGTGGTTATTGGCTTCAAGAATCAGGTGCGCGACAAGGTGGTGGGGCTTGCATCGGAGGTTATAGTGACCAGCCTGGATGATGCGCAGCTTTATATGACCGCACCCATTGCTGCCGGCGACAGCCTTATGGAGGCACTGTCCGTGAAACCGGACATCAGCCATGTGCAACGTTATTCCGTCAAGCCGGGAATGATAATGACAGACGATAGTTTCCAGGGTATGGTGGTGAAAGGAGTGGGGCAGGAGTATGACCTCAGCTATATCCGCAAGCATATCATAGAGGGGGAAATACCTGAGTTTACAGATACGGCGGCCACGAACAGGGTGCTGATATCGAAGTCTATGGCCGACAAGCTGCATCTCAAGACCGGTGACAGGATTTACACTTACTATGTAGATGACAATGTGCGTGCCCGCAGACTTACGGTTTCGGCCATCTATCAGACCAATTTCTCAGCTTTCGACGATTATTTTCTTCTGACAGATATTTATACCGTTAACCGCCTGAACAAATGGGAGCCGGACCAGGTGAGTGGAATAGAAATAGATGTGGACGACTATTCGCGCATTGATGCCGTGAACGATGATATCCGCACCGGCCTTTTCGAGGCATCCGACAAGTACGGGCAGAGCTATTTCTCGCGTACCATTGTCGAAGCCAATCCTCAGATTTTTGCATGGCTGGATTTGCTCGACCTCAATGTGTGGGTAATTCTGATACTTATGACCGGAGTGGCAGGTTTTACCATGATTTCCGGTCTGCTGATAATAATCCTTGAGCGTACGAATATGATTGGAGTGTTGAAGGCTATGGGAGCCGACAATAATTCCATAAGGAAAATCTTCCTCTCTTTCTCCGTGTTTCTGATAGGAAGGGGGATGCTGTGGGGGAATGTGGTAGGTCTGTCGCTCTGTCTGATACAGTATTTCTTCGAGCCGATAAAGCTTGACCCTACTGTATATTATGTAAGCTCTGTTCCTATAGAGCTGAATATCCTTGTCTACATTCTGCTGAATGTCTTTACGCTGATAGTGTCTGTTCTGATGCTTGTAGGACCTTCTTATCTCATAAGCAGGATTCATCCGGCACGTTCAATCCGATACGAATAGTAAAGTGGGCGTACATTTCCCTTGAAATTTCTAAGAGAAGAAACCGTGACACCTACGTGTTACGCCCGTTGCACGTTCGTGTTACGCGCGTGACACGCTCGTGTTCCACCCGTTACACGTTCGTGTAACGCCAAGTCTGTTTCGGCGTTTTCAGGAATGAAACGGCAAATTCAGTCTTGTCCTTTTAGGAAATATCTGAAAATAAAAAACGAAATGTCCGATACAAGGTTTGCTCCTGTGTATCGGACATTTCGTTTCCAAATATCATCTTTGGCGGTTTAGCCTATTTTGCTTATTTTCTTCAGTTTCTCTTCGTCGATAAGTTTTATCTTTCTTCCGTCAATGATTATAAGTTTCTCGGAAGCAAAGTTTGACAGTGTGCGAATGGCATTCGAAGTAGTCATGTTCGAAAGGTTTGCCAGGTCTTCGCGCGAGAGATAGATACTCAGCGTACACTGGTCTTCTTCCACTCCGTATGTATCTTTCAGGAACAGCAGCGATTCTGCCAGTCTTCCGCGAATATGCTTCTGTGTAAGGCTTACTGTTCTTTCGTCCGAAATACCCAGATCGATAGACAACTGTCTGATAAAGAACAGTCCTAATTCGGCATTTTCTTCAAGAAGTTTCACTATGCATGTCATCGGTATCAGACATATTGTGCAAGGCTCGAATGCAGCAGCTGCGGTAACAAAGTTTTCGTTGGCAAAATACGCTCTGTAAGCGAAGTATTCTTTGTCTTTGATAACTCTTATTATCTGGCTTCTTCCGCCGACCCCGTCTTTATATATCTTCACCTTCCCTTTCAGCAGGCACATCAAGTGCTTAGGTGTTTCTCCTTCACAATATATAGTTTCGTTTTTCTTGTACTTCTGTATTGTGAAGTTCTGCGCTAAATAATCTTTTTGAGCGTCTGTTAATGGTTGCCATAAATCGGGAATACTCTCGGCAATCTCGGTTTCAGATAATTCTTTTTTCACCATAGATGTTGTAAAAACGTGTTATATAGCACAAAGGTAAGAATAAAAATAAAAAAAAACTCTTTTTACGATTAAAAATAAAAGTTTCATAGGTGTTTTGTGTATTTTTGTTTCTGATATGAGGTGTATGTTCAAATATCTGAGAATTGAATTGACGCATCTGCTTTTGCTTATTGTCTGCATGATGCCTTTTATTGGGAAATCGGAGAATATAATCTCGCTGTTTCCCAAGGACCGTGTTGTTCCCGACTCGATTCTCGGCAAGGTCTATTCGTCTGCATCCATGTACTCCAACGAGGTGAAGGGTTTTAAGGCAAATCTTTATCTGAAGGGTGTCGTGACGGTGCACCACAGGAACAGGATAATAAAGTACATACCGTCGATGTTCAAGCTCGAGGACAGCATAAGCAATTATATGCACGAATCCATAAGTGAGCTTCAATATACGGCTCCGTCCATTTACGACAGAAAGATAAAGGCTATGGTATCGACCTTCAAGAGCCAGAAGGGGCGTGTGTTCGATATTATGGACTATATGAAGTTCAATGTCTATTCATCGTCGCTGATGGGGGACAAGGTGATGTCGCCGCTTAACAGCCAGTCGAAGATACATTATAAATATATACTTGACAGCCGGACGGTGATAGACAACAAAAACTGTTACAAGATACGTGTGCAACCCAAGTACAAGAGTACTAAGTTGGTGGAAGGATATATATGGCTGTATGCCGACGACTGGTCTGTATATAGTTTCGATTTCAGCGGAGAGTATGACCTTGTTGACTTCAGGATTAAGGCATTCATGGGCAATACGCCTCATACGAAATATCTTCCGTGTTATATGGACATTGACATCCATTTCAGATTTCTGAAGAACCATCTGCAGATGCAGTATTCCGGTTGGATGGATTATACGGAAGTGAAATTTGCCGAACAGGGAGAGGTCATGCGACTTAAAAAGGACAGAAACAAGTATAATCTGTCAAGCTCATACACTCTGACGTGTGACACCAGCCGGCTTGTTACGGACATAGACTCGTTTTCAAGAATGAGGCCTTTCCCTCTTACGGATGAAGAGGAACTTATGTACAAGGACAAGATTGAGAGCAGGCAGAAGCAGATACAGGATTCTATTGATAATCTGAATAAGCCTAAAAGTCAGGTATTCCTCGGACAGGTGGGCGATGCGCTTATCAATTCCTATGATATCGACCTTCCGAAAGTAGGTAGTATCAACTGTTCGCCTATCATAAACCCGTTGCTTCTCAGTTACAGTCACCGCAACGGTATATCTTACAGACAATCTTACAAATATAACAACCTGTTCTACGACGGACGACTTTTGAGGATAGCTCCGCAGATAGGTTTCAACTTTACGAAAAAAGAGTTGTACGCAAAGGTTGATGCCGAGTATGTCTATAATCCGCGTAAGCATGGGGCGGTGGAGCTGCATGTGGGAAACGGTAACAGAATCTACAGTAGTGTGGTGCTCGACCAGCTTGAGGCTATGCCTGACAGTACTTTCTCGTTCGACGGTCTTGACCTGGATTACTTCAAGGATATCTATGTAAACCTTTCGCATAATATAGAGATAGCGAACGGGCTCAGCCTGTGGACCGGTCTGTCCATGCACTGGAGATATACGAAAAGTACTCCCGAACTTGAAGCAAGAGTACGTTCGCGGTATAACAGTTTTGCACCGCGCTTGCGTGTGGAATGGACTCCGGGAATGTATTATTATATGAACGGTAACAGAAAGGTGAACGTAGGCTCGTATTATCCGACCTTCATAGCCGATTATGAAAGGGGAATCCGTGTGTTCAAAAGTTCGGGCGAGTATGAAAGACTGGAACTTTCGGCAGAGCAGGTTATAAAGGTAAGGAATATACACCACATAGCCTATCACATAGGGTGCGGTTTCTTCCTCAATCAGGAGAATATGTACTTTGTGGATTATGTAAACTTCTCGAACAGAAATCTTCCGCAGGGATGGAATGACGATATCGGGGGAACTTTCCAGATGCTGGACAGCAGATGGTACAATGCTTCGAGCCATTATGTGCGCGGAAATATGACTTACGAGTCACCGTTCATATTGTTGTACCCTGTCAGCAAGCTTCTTTCCTTCATCCAGAAGGAAAGAATATATGCAGGTATTCTGTTTATGCCTCACCTAAACCCTTATTTTGAGGTAGGATATGGTATCGGAACCCATATCTTCGATGCCGGCATCTTCGTAGGTAACGAGCGTGGCAAGTTTACTTCTATAGGTTGCAAGTTTACATTCGAATTGTTCAATAAATAGAACAGTTTGGTTGACGTGCTGTCATTTGCGCATATAGTCACTCTTGTTGCGGGTGATATATCCGGTTTTCAGACTCAGGCTGTAGAGCGGTCTTAGCAAATCGTAGATGAAAAGGAATGCAGAAACTTTCTCTCCCATGGCTTTTGCAGTTTTGCAGTAAACGGTCATAGCTACAATGGTTCTTATTATCCATGCAGCGCACACACTTGCCGTGAATATCCATTCCCTGCATACTATGCCGATGCACAACGATACTATGAAGGAAATATTGAAAAGCATGGCCGACCATGTCTCTATGCTGTTGGAGAGCCTTGCCATTCCTTTATAGCGGCTTCCAGTTACCTCGTAGCTTATTTTGTCGTCTTTCCAGATTTTCTTGTATTTAGGTGCCGGCATACGCATTATGCTGTCCGAGCAGGCGCAGACTTTAGTATTGTTCCTGTCAGCAATCTCGTTTATGAACAAATCGTCATCTCCTCTCGACAGGGTAAGCTGGTTGTAGAAACCTTTATGCTTTAGGTATATATCCTTGCGGTATGCCATATTTCTGCCTATTCCCATATATGGATTTCCGCTGATAGCTTTCCCTAAAAATCTCATTGACACGATGAGCATGTCCGAGATGATTCTTTTCAGGAAGAAGCCTTTACCGCCGTAATAATTGCAGTACCCCAATACAATGTCGGTTCCCGGTACGAAGTTTCTTGCCATGCTTCTCAGCCAGTTCTTGCTTACGGGCTTGCAGTATGGTTCGGTCACTACTATCCAGTCATATTTGCTGGCTTTTATTCCCATGGCTATTCCGAGTTTCTTCCGGCTTACATATCTGGCGGATTTCGGTATAAACGTGCGGTAGAGGTGCGGATACTGGCTGCACAGAATCTTCAGAATGTCTTCGTCCTCGCCTGCCGATTCGTCATTTACCACTATTACCTCGTACTCCGGATAGTCCTGTTCGAGTATGGAAGGCAGGTTTTCCTTGAGCATACTGGCAGAATCTTTTGTCACCATTATTACAGAGAGTGGGGGACAGTTGGTGTTCTCGGGTAGTTTGTCCTGTTGTCTGTTGCTCCTGAACAGTCTGCTGTAAGGGACCAGAAAATAATATAACTGTACTAAAAACAGAAGTCCGCAGAATGACTGCATGATTAGTATAACTGAGTTGTAGTCTATGTGTGTCATGTTTCTATTAGGTTTTTCTGAAAAATCATGCAAAAGTAGTTCAAAAATTTCAGAAAAAAGGCTCCTCCGATGGTTTTATTTTTCACCATGAAGGAGCCCGTTGATGTGTGTGTTTTGTTTCTTTAGATAAGTTCGTCGGAAGTATATCCTTGAGGTAGAGTTCTGCAGTTGTATGCAGAAGCCATTATCTCACCGTATGCTCCGGCTGAACGGAGTGCTATCAGGTCGCCTCTCTTAGTCTTGTTCAGGTCGATAGCTTTTCCGAAAACGTCGGATGATTCGCAGATAGGACCTACCACGTCGTATGCCTCTGCAGCTTCGTCCGATGTGATGTTTTCTATCTTGTGGTATGCCTGATAGAGTGCAGGACGGATAAGGTCTGTCATACCTGCATCAACGATGGCAAACTGCTTGTTTGTTCCCTGTTTAACGTATGTCACTTTTGTGATAAGACTACCGCACTGTCCTACTACTGCACGTCCCAATTCGAAATGCAGTGTCTGCTGCGGACGAAGACGCAGATGCTTGTGGTATGTCTTGAAGTACTCTGCAAAATCAGGTATCGGCTGACGGTTAGGGTGAGCATAATCTATACCGAGTCCGCCGCCTACATTGATGTGTTCTACTATAATCTGGCGTGCAAACAACTTTTCCTGCAGTTCGTTCACTCTGTTGCAGAGAGCAACGAAGTCGCCCATATCAAGAATCTGAGAACCGATGTGGAAATGAAGTCCTACGAACTTCACATTATTCATCTCCAGTGCACGGTCGATTACATAGTCCATATCGTTCATGCTGATACCGAACTTGTTTTCTGCCAGACCGGTTGTGATATTGGCATGTGTATGTGCGCCCACATCAGGATTGATACGGAAAGCCACTCTTGCAATCTTGCCTTTATCAGCAGCCAATTCGTTGATAACTTCAAGTTCCGGAACCGATTCTACGTTGAAACAGAAAATGTCATAATCCAGTCCGAGATTGATTTCCCAGTCTGTCTTACCGACTCCGGCATATACAATCTTGCTTGGGGGAAATCCGGCTTTGATGGCTGCCTTGATTTCACCTCCGCTCACACAGTCGGCACCGAGTCCGCTTTCGCGAATGATGCTAAGTATTTTGGGATTGGCATTAGCCTTAACTGCATAGTGAACGCAGAACTTGTTGTATTTGCCACTCTCATTCTTTATTGTCTGGAGAGTTTCGCGAAGCAGGTTTGCATCATAATAGTAGAATGGTGTTTCCATTTCGCGGAATTTTCCTATAGGGAATGTACCTTTCATAAAATGTTCTGTTTTTTGAAGTTCGTTTGTAGCTATTGTCTTTATGAAAAAAGCGAATGGTCTGGATATTTTTATCCACAGCCATTCGCTTTTATATTATAGATGTTTATTTGTTGTTGAATAAAACATCGCTCAGAGACTGCAGTGCGCGTTTCTTATCTTCTTCGCGGATAAGGAAAGAAATGTTGTAGTTGCTTCCTCCGTATGAAATCATACGAACAGGAACTTCCTTCATGGCTTGAAGAGCTTTTGACTCGAAGCCTACGTTTTCCCATTCCAAATCACCTACTACGCATACGATACACATATCCTGGTCTACAGTAACTGTACCGTATTTCTTCAGGTCGTCTACTATCTCATTGAGGTGCTTTGTGTTGTCGATAGACATCGATACGCCAACTTCTGAAGTACAAACCATGTCGATAGCAGTCTGATAGCTTTCGAAGATTTCGAATACCTTGCGGAGGAATCCGTGAGTAAGCAGCATACGGCTTGACTTAATCTTGATAGCAGTGATATTGTCCTTAGCTGCTACAGCCTTGATTTTGCCTTTCTCTGTTTCGTTAGAGATAAGAGTACCAGGTGCGCTTGACTCCATAGTGTTGAGCAGTCTTACAGGGATGTTTGCATATTTGGCAGGCTGCACGCATGTAGGGTGAAGAATCTTTGCACCGAAATAAGCCAGTTCTGCAGCTTCTTCGAAGTGTAACTGACGTACCGGAGAAGTCTTTTCAACGATACGAGGGTCGTTGTCGTGCATACCGTCGATGTCTGTCCAAATCTGGATTTCAGAAGCGTTGACTGCAGCACCGATAAGAGATGCTGTATAGTCGCTACCACCTCTCTGCAGGTTGTCGATTTCGCCGTAAGCGTTGCGGCAGATATATCCCTGAGTGATATAGATTTCGTATCCCGGATTAGCTTCAAGCTGAAGGGCCAATTTCTCACGGATATAAGTCAGGTCAGGTTCGCTGTTCTTGTCTGTACGCATATATTCCAGAGCAGGGAGAAGAACTGCGTTGATACCTTGTTCGCAAAGGTAGTTTGTCACCATGTTTGTAGAAATGATTTCTCCCTGTGCAAGGATAACCTTTTCTTCGAACAAAGTGAAAATGTCTTTTGTATATGAACGGATATAGTCAAATACTGACTTTACGAACTCCAATGTCTTCTGTTTATATTCTTCAGTAGAATAAAGTTCATCGATATGCTGTTTATACTTTGATTCCAGCTTGTTGATGATTTCATTCGCACCTTCAGGATTTTTCTTGTACAGATAATCCGAAATTTCAACTAATGTGTTAGTTGTACCCGACATTGCGGAGAGTACTACTATTTTCTGCTCACCGTCAGAAATCAATTTGGCAACATCTTTCATTCTCTGAGCAGAGCCTACTGATGTTCCTCCAAACTTTAAAACCTTCATTTTACGTTTCGAATTTAAATGGATTGTTAATAATTAAATATCAGAATGCAAATTTAGCAATAATAATCAATTCCTATTTGTTTTTATGCCATTTTTACGCTCCTGTTTGATTTTTTTATGAATTTTGCTGCTCTTCTAACTTGTGTGACTCGCATTTGTACACTTTACCGGGGTATTCAGAGAGCAAATTCATGTTATGTGTGGTCATGATTATGGCAGAGCCTTGCGAACAGATTTCTCTTAGAAGTTCCACTATGCGGTGGCCTGTTTCTACGTCGAGATTTCCGGTAGGCTCATCGGCCAATATCAGTTCCGGCTTGTTCAGGATAGCTCTTGCAATTACTATACGCTGCTGTTCGCCTCCTGACAGTTCGTTAGGCATCTTGTAGCCTTTAGTGTCCATTCCTACCTGTGTCAGTACTTCGGATATTCTTGTCTGAATATCGTTGTTGTTCTTCCACCCTGTAGCTTTAAGGACAAACTCAAGGTTTTCTTTTACCGTACGGTCTGTAAGAAGCTGAAAGTCCTGAAATACAATACCTATCCTTCTCCTTAATGCAGGGATATGCTTTCTCTTGATGGTTTTCATATCATATCCCAACACTGTTGCGTTACCGTCCTTTATGTCAAGTTCGCCGTAGATTGATTTCAGGAATGTGGATTTCCCGCTGCCCACCTTACCTATAAGATAGACAAACTCGCCGGGATTGATGCTGAAGTTAATACCCTCAAGGACCTCCTGCTCCTGCTGCCAGATGCTTACATTATTGTATGATATAAGTGCTTCTTCGCTCATCGATTAATGTTTTTTCCATGTTTCACTGTGGCGTTCCTTCAGTTCTCTTGCCAAATCTTCAATGCGGTAACCTTTTGAAGTAAGCAATACTATAAGGTGATAGATAAGGTCGGCTCCCTCGTAAATCAGTCTTTCGTCAGTACCGTTGCAAGCCTCGATTATTGTTTCAACGGCTTCTTCGCCTACTTTCTGTGCCATTTTATTGACACCGGACTTAAACAGGCTTGTAGTGTATGATTTTTCCGGCATTTCTTCGTGACGCTTGTCGATAAAATCCTGAAGTTCTTTAAGGAACATGATATCCTGTTCGTTCTTTTCGCCCCAGCAAGTGTCTGTACCAAGGTGGCACACAGGACCTACAGGGTTTACCATAATAAGAAGTGTGTCGTTGTCACAATCGGCCTTTATCGAAACAACATTCAGAAAGTTACCGCTTTCTTCGCCTTTGGTCCATAGTCTGTTTTTGGTGCGGCTGAAGAAAGTTACTTTGCCTGTTTCAACGGTTTTCTGATATGCTTCTTCATTCATAAAGCCTAACATGAGCACTTTCTGAGTATAGTTGTCCTGTATGATGGCCGGAACGAGTCCGTTCATTTTGTCAAAATTCAATTCCATAAATTTATAAATAGTTTTTGGTTAATGTATAAGTTTAAAGTCTTACTGAAATACCTTCTTCATGAAGATACTCTTTCAGTTTCATTATAGGTATCTCTCCGAAATGGAAGACGCTTGCAGCAAGTGCTGCATCGGCTTTCCCTAAAGTAAAGGCATCCTTGAAATGTTCCATCTTTCCGGCTCCTCCGGATGCTATAACGGGGATGTCGAGCGTGTCACTCAGATGTGCCAAAGCTTCGTTTGCGTATCCGGTTTTCACGCCGTCGTGGTCCATACTCGTGAACAGGATTTCTCCTGCACCGCGTTCGTTCACTTCCTTTGCCCATTCGTAGAGATATCTGTCTGTTTCCACTCTTCCTCCGTTTAGATAGCATTTCCATCCGGAGGCAGTGTTGCGGGCATCGATAGCCACCACGCATACCTGAGAGCCGAAATGTTTGGCTATATCATCTACAAGCTTCGGATTTCTTAAGGCAGACGAGTTTATGGAAACCTTGTCGGCTCCGGCGTTCAGCAGTCTGTCTACATCGCTCAGCTCATTGATTCCTCCTCCAACGGTGAAAGGGATGTTTATATGGGCTGCAATCCGTTTCACAAGGTCTGTGAATGTCTTTCTTCCTTCATGGCTCGCTGTGATGTCAAGATACACAAGCTCGTCGGCTCCCTGTTCGCTATAGGCTTTCCCTAATTCCACTGGGTCGCCGGCCTGACGAAGATTGACAAAATTTGTACCTTTCACGGTCTGTCCGTCCTTTATGTCAAGGCATGGTATAATTCTTTTTGCAAGCATATTCAGTCCTGTTTGTCAGAGTTTGATAAATCGGCCAAATCTTTGAGTCTGATTTTGCCTTCATAAATGGCTTTCCCGAAGACTACAGCAGGAATGCCCGCCTCGTCAAGTCTGTAAATATCATCCAGACAGCTTACTCCTCCGCTGGCTATAAGGTGCATTTTGGGGTGGTTAGCCATTATGCTTTTATAGAGTTCTATGGAAGGACCTTCCATCATTCCGTCCTTGCTTATATCGGTACAGAGGACTTTTGATACTCCTTTTGATGCGTATTCTTTCAGGAAGTCTTCAAGCATTATGTCGCTTTCTTCCTTCCATCCGTTAATGGCTATTTTGCTGTCCTTTACGTCGGCTCCCAAGATTATCTGTTCATGGCCGTATCTGTTCAGCCATTTCTCGAATAGTTCCGGCTTCTTTACAGCAATGCTGCCTACGGTGACCATCTGTGCTCCGTTGTCGAAAGCTATAATAAGGTCTTCATCCGATTTTATTCCTCCACCGAAATCAATTATAAGAGAAGTCCTTCCGGCTAACTGCTCCAGAATCCTATAGTTGACAATATGATTTGATTTCGCACCGTCGAGGTCCACCACATGCAATCGTCTTATGCCGTATGCTTCAAATTCTTTAGCTACCTCAACCGGATTTTCGTTATATATTTTCTTTGAGTCGTAGTCACCTTTTGAAAGACGGACACATTTTTCGTCTATTATATCTATGGCTGGAATTATTTCTATCATAATAAAATATGTTTTATAGTTCTATGAAATTCCGCAGGATTCTTTCTCCCGTCCTTCCGCTTTTCTCAGGGTGGAACTGTGTGGCATAAAAGTTGTCTTTATGCAATGCTGAACTGTAAGGCAGAATATAGTTTGTCTGTGCAGCCGTGAAATCGTTTAGCGGAACATAGTAGCTATGTACGAAATACACATATTCGCTTTTGTCAAAACCTTTGAACAATGGGCTGACTGTATTGTCGATGGTGTTCCATCCCATATGTGGCACCTTGTCGTGATGATTTTCCGGACAGAATCTTTTTACTTCGGTGTCAAATATACCAAGGCAGTCGGTATTTCCTTCTTCCGAATATCTGCACATCAGCTGCATTCCAAGGCAAATTCCGAGAACCGGTTGTTTCAGATTCTTTATCAGGGTGTCAAGATTCTGTTCCTTGAGATATCTCATGGTAGTTTCCGCTTCACCCACTCCCGGGAAAATCACTTTGTCAGCTTTAAGTAGTGTTTCCTTGTCCGATGTAATGACAGGTGTTATTCCTATACGCTTTAAGGCATAGTCCACAGAGAATATGTTTCCCGCATTATATTTTATGATGGCTACATTCATATGTTTGTCTTATTTCTGGCTTCTTCATTCATTTTTGCAAAAGTAACTAAATAATGTTGAATTCCTAACTTTTATGTCAAAAAGTTTGCTTTGCGGCATATTTTATTACAACATATGATGCGATTATCATTTTTTAGGTAGATTTGGAATAATACTCTCTATCCTGTTTTCCACATCGTCCGGCAGTTTCGAGAAGAAGTCCATTCCTGTTACATTTTCCACACTGTCCACTGTCACCATGTATTTGTCTATATCTTGTGAATGGGCGATATTCCTGAAAATAAATCCCATTGCGATAGGGTTCTTTCTATTGTAGATAAGTACAACCTTGAAGAGTCTGTCAGGTACGGCAACCTTGTGTCCACCTATTCTTTTCGGTGATTTGGAATCGAATATAGGGCCGCATGCGATGTATATCCTTCCGTATTTCTCTGCCCAATCTCTGCATAATTCCTCTAAATCGTTCCAATCGCCACGGTTCAGATTGCCTGTCTGAGGACAGATGTTGCTCATGTAGAATGACTCTATCATAGCCTGTTTGCTCCATTTCATATCCGCTGCCGGAGCCATATGTCCCCTGTCATATCCGCTTTTAGTATAGTCTTTGTGTACCACTCTCGGCTCAGACAGGTCCGGGTCAGGCATGAATTTGTTGTATCTTTCCGTTTCTCCTTTGGTTTCTTCTCTGGTCAGTTCCCATGCCACCCAGTTAGGATTCTTATAGTATTCATTATACGAAACTGTATATCCTGTTCTGTAAAGCACTATCTCTTTTTTGTATCTCCCCGGATATGTATATACGGGTATTTCTAAATTCAGTTTCGGTGCTTCGACTGTGCTTGTTTCTGTATCGTTGCCTGTTCTGATTTTCTCAACTATTGGCTTAATGTTTTCCGCCTTCGAGATAAGTTCATCTTTCAGTTTGTCGGCCTCGTGTGCGGTCTTTTCTAATGTTTGCTGTATATCCGATTTGTCGGGCAGTTCTACTCTCATTCCGTTTGATGAGTAGATATAATATGCTCCTGCGCCTAAGATTATTACTGTAAGTATCAGGAGTTTCCACTTCATACCGCTATTGCCTTTTTTCTTTCTTCTTTTATTTGAATGCTTCATACCAGTTTAAATCTAATTCTTAAAATACCGTCGTTGTAGTCGTGGCTGATAATTTTGAAAGTTCCTATCTCGGAGGTATTGTTTACGTGAAGTCCTATGCACAGGCATTCATCATAATCGCCTACTTTCACAATTCTGACAGTGTCGGATGCATTTTCCGGCAGTCGTTTCATGTCGAAGCGTCCTACGGCTTCTTTCTGCGTTATATACTCTACAGTCACGTCTAAGTGTTGTGCTATAACGCTGTTTACTGTTTCTTCTATTTTAGTGATGTCTTCGTCGCTCAATGGCTGAGGTAAGGTATAGTCCAGTTTACTTTTCTTCTTTTCTATATGTGCCGATACGGCTCTTCCGCATCCGAAGAGGTTTATCATTGTTCGGTTCACTATGTGTTCGCAGGTGTGCATAGGAGGGTATTCCTGCTTGTTGTGTTCATTTAACTGAGAATTTTGATTCATATTGGATATTGTTTTTGTTTTTCATGCAAACATAAATAAAATTATTAATTGATGGAACAAATATGTATCGGATATTGATGTAAACGAATGTTTGTCCTTAGATTTAATTACAATAGAAAGATTTTTAAATGGTATTTAAACAGCATTTAAAAGGCGTTTAAATTTTGTTCGAATGCTTACATTAAAATGATTTCACCGGTTCGTTTTCTCTATATATAGATTATAGATATATAAAAACAGACTTTGTTTTTATAAATATAAGTTGTATTTACAAAAACAAAGTCTGTAGATAGAGAAAATGCCAGTTCGTTCAGAGCTTTATTTCTTTACATTTTCCACTTTCTTCTCACATGCATTTTTGAGTGCGCATCCGGCACATGAATCGCAGGCGGACTTACCTTTGCCGGATAACAGTCTGTATATGCGGAGTCCTACGAAACACATACACAGAATTATTATTATACCTATTATTATAGTCTGTATATCCATCTACATGTAGAGTTTTCCGATTTGAAATACAAGGAAAGAAACTATCCAGGCCAGGACTGTTGTATATACAGCGGCAAAGACAGCCCATTTCCAGCTTCCCGATTCCTGCTTTATGGCCACTATCGTAGCTACGCAAGGGAAATATATCAGAGTAAACAGCATGTAGCCGAAAGCTACCAGTGGGGTAATGTTCAGCCGTTCGGCAAGGTTCTCACTGCTAACCTCCTCATCGCCGGCATACAACACACCTAATGTACTTACTACAAGCTCCTTGGCACCTACTCCGGAGAGTATTCCTATTCCCATCTTCCAGTCGAAACCGAGAGGCTCAATCACCGGCTCGATGGCTTTACCTATCTGGCCTATGTATGAGTTTTCCTGCTGTTCTGCCTGTGTGGAGTATTGCTCATGGTTCGGATAGTATCCTAAGAACCATATGATGATGGATGCCACCATTATTATACCTCCCATCTTTTTCAGATATTGCACACCTTTCTCCCATGTATGTCTTAACACGGATTTGGCTGTAGGCATTCTGTAAGGCGGCAGCTCCATTACGAACGGTGTATCGTCATCCTTCACTATGAATTTGCTGAATACCCTTGCCATGATTATAGCCAATATGATGCCGATACTGTAAATGCCGAGCAATACAAGGCTGGCGTGGCTCTGGAAGAAGGCTCCGATAAGTATCAGATAGATTGGCAGACGTGCGCTGCACGACATGAGTGGGGTGATAAGCATGGTGACGAGTCTTGACTTGCGGCTTTCTATGATGCGTGAACCCATTATGGCAGGTACGTTACATCCGAATCCCATGATAAGAGGAATGAATGATTTTCCGTGAAGTCCCATCTTGTGCATTATCTTGTCCATGATGAACGCCGCACGTGCCATGTAGCCTGAGTCTTCCATTATGGATATGAACATATACAGTATGAGGATGTTTGGAAGGAACACTATCACACCTCCCACACCTCCTATGATACCGTCAATGACAAGGTCTTTCAGATGTCCTGTCGGCATGAATGATTCGGCAGCCTGCGCTATTACGCCAACCAACCATTCTATGGCCTGCATAGGGTAGTCGCCTATTACGAATGTACCTTCGAACATGATGTACAGGAATATGAAGAAGATAGGGAAGCCCCAGATTCTGTGAGTCACGATGCTGTCCACTATCCGGGTGAACATCTCTGTATTCTGGTTGTTGTCCGTATATGTTTCTTTCAGTGCTCCGGATATGAAACCGTATTTGGCATCCGTGATAGCCTGTTCGCTGTCCTCGTTCACTACCGCCTTCAGCCTTTCAGCCTCTTTGTTTCTGATGTCTATTATGGTGTCGGCATTAGGCATATCGGAAATGATGCGGCGCTCTATATCCTTGTCGTTTTCAAGCATCTTTATAGCCAGAAAACGTGTGGAGTATTTATGTCTGATATTCTCTATCTTTCCGATTTCCTTCTTTACGGCCTCTATGCTTCTTTCCAGTTCAGGACCATGGTTGATATGGATATGTCGGATAAAGTTCTTTGGAGTAAAATCGTTTTCTTCCTCCTTGTGGCTTCCGTATTTGTGGTCAGGCACATAAGCGTCGTGCCATTTGCGGTATTCCTGAAGTGCCTCATTCTGTATTTCCTCTTTCTGTCCCATGAAGTCGGCACCTTCGTACAGCCCGATAATGACGTGGAACAGTTCGTCTATACCTTCGCCCGTGCGGCTTATGGTAGGTACGGCAGGTACTCCGAGCAACTGGCTCAGTTTCTTTATGTCAAGAGTGTTGCCGCTGTTCTGAAGTGCATCGTACATGTTCAGTGCGATGACCATTCTCACGTTCATGTCAATGAGTTGGGTTGTGAGGTACAGGTTACGCTCTATGTTTCCTGAGTCCACCACGTTGATTATCACGTCCGGAGTTTCTTCTATGATATGTTTTCTGACGTATAGCTCTTCCGGACTGTAGGCCGAAAGGGAGTATGTTCCCGGCAAGTCGACAAGTCGGAAATGATAGCCCTGGAAGTCGAAGAAACCTTCCTTGGCATCCACTGTTACGCCGCTATAGTTGCCTACATGCTCATGTGCGCCTGATGCGATATTAAATAAGGAGGTCTTTCCGCAGTTCGGGTTTCCCACCAAAGCTACGTTTATAGTGCGTCGTTTCCCTTGTGCAAGGGCTTTCATCTGTTTTTCAGTTACAGGGATATTTTCCGATATCGGGTCATACAGCGATGTAGCCGAATTGGTGTTGCGTGCTTCTTCCTCACTGATTATCTCTATCATTTCCGCTTCCTGGCGGCGTAATGATATTTCGTATCCCATTATTTTGTATTTGATAGGGTCTTTAAGCGGAGCGTTCAGTATCACTTCCACGGTTTTCCCTTTGATAAATCCCATTTCGATTATCCTGCGGCGGAAACCTCCGTGTCCCAATACTTTTACTATAACTCCTTTTTCACCGGTTTTGAGTTCAGATAGTTTCATTGATTTTGTATTTTTCGGCAAAGATAGAAGATAGTAACTGTTTATGCAAGTTGTTTAGACTGTTTTTAAATAATAAAGTTTGTCTGGCGCTTTTCTCCTAATGGATATTATTCTTCTGTTGCAATAAAATATATGCTGTTTTATACATTGTCCGTCCAAAAAATGCATACATTTGCAGTATGCTAAAACGAAAGATAGAAAGATATATAAACGATAAAGAGCTGTTCGGCCATGATGACAGGCTGATTGTGGCTCTTAGCGGCGGTGCCGATTCGGTGGCTTTGCTTAGGGTTTTGTTGTCGTTGGGTTATGACTGTGTGGCTGCACATTGTAACTTCCATTTGCGTGGTGATGAATCGGACAGGGATGAGGCTTTTGTCAGGACATTGTGTACAGAAGTTTCTGTTCCTCTTGAGGTCGTACATTTCCAGACAGCCGATTATGCGAGGAATAATGGATTGTCGATAGAAATGGCTGCACGTGAACTCAGATATGCCTGGTTTGAAGAAATCAGGCAAAAGCACAGGGCTGCATATATTGCCGTGGCGCATCACAAGGATGACAGCGTGGAAACATTCCTGCTGAATCTTTCGCGTGGTACAGGGATAAACGGTCTGAAAGGGATAATGCCTAAGAACGGTTTTATAGTAAGACCTCTGCTTGAAGTGGGGCGTGAGGATATTTTAGAGTATCTGCACCGTTTGAATCAGGATTATGTTACGGACAGCACGAACTTGGAGAATGTATATACTCGTAACAAGATAAGGCTCGATATTATACCTTTGTTCAAGCAGATAAATCCTTCATTCTGTGATTCTGTTTCAGAAACCGCTTCGCGTCTGGCCGATGTGGCTGCTATTTACAGACATGCTATGGCTGCATCATTGGAACGTGTAATGGTTGCTCCGGATACTGTTTCTATAGAGAAACTGATGAATGAGGTTGCTCCACAGGCTGTCCTGTTCGAGTGGCTTTCGCCATTGGGATTTAATTCTTCGCAGATAAAGGATATAGAAAGAAGCTTGAAGTCTACATCCGGAAAAATGTTCTATGCAAATGAGTGGACATTGCTGAGGGACAGAAACAGTCTTTTGCTGAAGAAAAAGGACTCGGAGGATGATAACGTCAAACTCAGTGTGAGAAGGCTTAAGGCAGATTCCGGATTTGTGGTTCCAAAAAGAAACGATATAGCTTATATTGATGCGGACAAACTATGTGGTGAACTTAAACTGCGAAAGTGGCAGTCCGGCGACAAATTCGTTCCTTTCGGAATGAAGGGGTTCAAGAAAGTCCGTGATTATCTTCGCGACAGAAAGCTTTCATTGTTCGAGAAAGAGAAAGTGATGGTGGTTACTTCAGACGAAGAAATAGTGTGGCTGGTTGGCGAGAGGACTGATAATCGTTTCCGTATTGATTCCACCACGGTAAATGTTTTGGAGATTGAGGCGGTTTGTATAAAATAGTATTTTCTTCATCATTTTTTTCTGTTTTGTAAAAAAACGGAACATACTAATAGATAATAAGATATAAGATTGTGATTTTTTTGGTTAAATGATGTAAAATATTATATCGCCTATGATGCAAATCCAAGTTTTTGTATTTACTTTGGGAATACTAAGCGGTTTATTATAAACGGTTTTGGTATTTAAAAATTTAATAAATTATAATTTATGAACGAATTAATTGTAAAGATTCAGGAATTGAGCGCAGCTCTTATTGCTGATGCAACTCAGCAGGCTGAAAAAGGTAACAAAGCTGCCGGCACACGTGCACGCAAGGCATCTTTGGATTTGGAAAAAGTGTTGAAAGAATTTAGAAAAGTTTCTTTGGAAGAATCTAAGAAATAATGTTTGGGCAACGCTTTATTTAGAGGGTTGTATTACTTCGGCTAAGTGGGAGTGATACAACCTTTTTGTTTAAATGATTGTATCGTATTTATTCTAATTAATATAATGGAGGTGGATATGAAGAGAATCTTCGGTTTGTTGGTTATGTTTACGTTGCTTATGGCCGTTTTTTCATGCCATAGGTATAGGATAGATGATGCCGTAACTTCTGAGATTGATTCTTTGAATACACTTTCATATCATTTGAGATACAAGGACCTTGCTAAGTCAGCGTCTTTGACGGAACAGGCATATCAGCTGGCCGCTCCGAACTATTCGGTATATCCTGAAGTGCTGAACAATATGGGTTTTTGTGCATATATGAAAATGGATTTTGATAAATCCATGAAACTGTTCACCTCGGTTGTCGAATTGTCGGATAATGAGGTTGAGTGTCTTGTGGCAGATGTGGGGCTGATGAAAATCTGCCAGCGGACATCTTCAAACAAAGAGTTTTATGACTACAGAAACAGGGCGCAGAGGCGTATCAAGAGAATTAAGCAGGACAAGGTGGTGGAAACAGATTCTGTTCTTTCCGCCCGTTTCAATTATGCCTTGTCTGAATTTCATATTACTTCCGGAGTATATTTCTACTACTTACAGCAGGAAAAAGAGTCTTTGTCGGAAATCGATGCCATAAATGTAGACAAGATAGAAGCAGATACAGCCCAGTTCCTGTATTATATGTATATGAGGGGCTCAGGCGGTATGTATTCCGCAGCAACACCGGAAGAAATTGTGATAGGTGAGTTTGGTTATCTTATGGACTGTCTCAGATTATCACATGATTTGGAATACAAGTATTTTGAGGCTAATTCCCTGCAGGCCATGGCAGAGATTCTTAACTTCAGGTCGAACAGGGACTTGCTGTTGCAGAAGCGTAAAGGGTGGCTGGAACTTGTAAATGAGGACGAATGTCCGGTTGACAGTCTGCCGCTTAATCTTGCGGAACGTTCGCTGAAACTATTCCGTGAATATGGCGACTGGTATCAGATTTCCGGGGCATACAGAACAATGGCTACATATTATAATTATACCGGAACACCGGAACGTGCACTTCCATTGCTTGACACTGCGCTTCAGTTTGTGAATAAGCATCACGAGAAATATTATGCCTGCACCGATACTACCGACAGACTGAAGACCTACATAAAGGATTTCCCTTATTCTCTGGAACTGAAATGGATAAACAATGATGGAATAAAGACTGTGCCTGAGTGGATTGCACGACTAAGGGAGCAGCTGAGCCGTACTTATTCCGCCATGGGTATGAAACCTCAGTCCGATTACAACAGAAACATCTATCTTGACATTCTTGACTATACGCGACAGAACAAGGAACTGGAAAGCCGTTATGCTGCACTTGACAGAGAATCGTATCTTCTGAATATACTGCTATTGATGGTGGTGCTTGGCTTTTTTATACTTGCCGTTGTTCTTATTCTGTTGAACAAGTTTTGGAGAATACGCAATAATCTGTATATCGACAAACTTAATAAGGTTCTGTTGGTATGCCGTAATATTACTGCTGCCGTTCCCGAAGAGGCTTCCGGTCCTGAGGATGTGGTATGCGCAGTGGAGAAGGCGGTAAGACTTGATGTGTTAAGCATAACCGTGGCTGATGATTTGTGGATAGAACTGTTATCGTCCGAAAACGATGGTGAAAGGCCCGAATGGGTGGTAGACGGAAAAACTCCGGTTCTCGACATGACTTCTCCCGGCAAAAATGAGTCTGTAGGGCGGTTGTGGCTCAAAAAGAATGGCTGGTTAAAGCGTGACGAACTGTCTATGATGAGGCTTATCACTCCGTATATGGCATGGACTTTGGAGAACGGGTTGAACCTGATGATGCTTGCCGATACCAGAATACGTCTGGAGCAGGAAGAGTATATCCACCGTATGCATATAGCCGACAATAAGCGGCAGAACGAAATGAAGAAAGCCTGTGTGGCCATAGTGAACGGTATTGTGCCATACATAGACAGGGTGATAAACGAGGTGAAGAAACTTAGAAATGCTTCGTTTGCAAAAGATGATGCCGTGAGAAACGGAAAGTTGCAGTATATAGACGAACTGTTGTCTAAAATCAACGATTACAATGACATCTTGGCTGTATGGATAAAGATGAAACAGGGTGATATAAGTCTGAATATTGAGAATTTCGGTCTTGACAGTCTGTTTTCTGTCATAGCAAAGGGCAAGCATGCTTTTGAGATAAAAAAGCAGACTCTGAATATCCACGATTCTGATTTGGTGGTAAAGGCCGACAAGGCTCTTACTCTGTTTATGATAAACACCCTTGCTGAAAATGCACGTAAGTACACTCCGGCAGGTGGGGAAATAACTCTTTCTGCCGTTGAGGGTGAAAACTATGTGGAGGTATCTGTAAAGGATAACGGACCGGGGTTGTCGTCGTCGGATGTAGACCGCATTCTGAAAGAGAAAGTATATGATTCCGGCAGCATAGGTATGGAAACGGCAAGCAATTCTGCCGAACTGGCAAAGCAGAAAGGGCATGGTTTCGGACTAATGAACTGCAAGGGGATTATCGACAAGTATAAGAAGACAAGTCCGGTGTTTAGCGTATGTACGTTCGGTATCGAAAGTGAACCGGGAAAAGGAAGCCGTTTTTATTTCCGTTTGCCTAAAGGTGTAAGGAAAGTATTGTCCGTAATAGCATTGTTGGTATCATTCTCATCCGCGTTTGCAGCTTCGGCAGATTCTTCTTTAAATACTGTTCCGTCAGTAGAAGAAAGTTATGTTGTGACCGGGTATGACAGTCTTTTGTCAATAGCCAATACTTATGCAAATATGGTTTACGAAAGCAACGTCAGAGCAGATTATCAGAATGCATTGACTCTTGCCGACAGTGCTTTCCATTATATGAATATGCACTATCTGAAGTATTCAGGCAGGAAAGGACCATTGCTTGATACTAACAGCAAGGATGATGCTCCGGAGCTGGTATGGCTGAACAATGGGTTTGATACTGACTATTATATAATTCTCGATATCAGAAACGAAGTGGCGGTGGCCAGTCTTGCAGTCAAGAACTTTTCAAAATATTATTACAACAACAAGGCTTATACTACATTATACAAACAGATAAGCGAAGATAAATCACTGGAACAATATTGCCAGAATATGCAGAAGTCGGCAAACAACAAGATGGTGGCGATAATGCTTTTCGTGGTACTGATTGTTGTAGGTTTAGTGGCATACTATGTGATATATCTCCGACGCATGCTGCATTACAGGTATAACATGGAGCAGGTTCTTACCATCAATCAGACAGTGTTTTCCGTATCTGTCTATGGAGAAACTCCTGAAAAGACTTCTGAAATCTGTTCGAGAACCGTCGATACATTGTTCCGTGATATCAATGAGCTGATTACCATCGAGAATCTCGTAATAGGGATATTTGACGAAGCGGACGGCAAGTTGGAATATTCATGGTATTCTGACTGTAGTGATGAAACTCTTTTGGATAAGCTTGATAAATCGTATATTCGCAGAAGTATTATATATGACCGCGACAAACAATGGCTTTTGCTGCCTTTGCGTGTCGATTCCCCCAATGAGGTGAAGTGTATAGGGGTTATCGGCCTGAAGTGCGATGAGAAGTCGGTACGCGAGGAAAACAGGATTTTGCTTGAATTGGTGAGTGAGTACCTTGGCGTGGCATTGTATCATACAATAGTTCAGGTGGAGAAACGCTTTCAGGACATTGAACTTGCCAAGGATGAAACAGCAAGGGCCGAACACGAGGAGAATACCTTGCACGTTCAGAATCTTGTGCTTGACAATTGTCTTTCGACCATCAAGCATGAAACTATTTATTATCCCGGCAGACTTAGGAAGATAGTGGAGGAGGTGAAAGACGGTTATGCCGGAGATAGTGACGCAAGGAGCATGGAAACAAGGTTGGGCGATATGGACGAATTGGTGATATACTATAAAGAAATATTTACACTTCTTTCGTCGTATGCTTCACGTATGCTTGATGGAGTAACTTTCCGTCGCTCGTTTGTAAATGTTTCAGAACTTATGGCTTATGCAGAGAAATATTATCGCAAGTCGGTAAGGCGAATGACTGACTATCCTGATTTGAGAATCTCTGTAGGCAAAGAATATACGGTAGTAGGCGATGAAATCCTTCTGCGCTTTATGTTTGAGAATCTTATAGATGAAGCATTGAGGTACAATGGACGTGGCGAGATATCGTTGTATGCAGGAGCTGAAGATGGTTTTGCCAGATTTGACTTTATTGACAGAAGGCGTAATTATACACAGCAGGAACTGAATCTGCTGTTTTATCCGGACAGTGCCAAAGTGAAAAGGTCGGATAACGGAGATGTGCTTTCCGGAGCTGAGTACTTGATTTGCAAACAGATTATCAGAGATCATGATGAGTTTGCCGGACGAAGAGGGTGCAGGATTAATGCAAAGGTGATGGACGATGGAAAAGGTTTTTCAGTATGGTTTACCGTACCATTGAAAAACAGTTAAAAGGAAGAGTTTAAAATTGAAATTTAAGATACACACAATATGGAAAAGTTTAAAGTAATAATAGTAGAGGACGTAAAGCTTGAATTGAAAGGTACGGAGGAAATCTTCCGTCATGAAATACCAAATGCCGAGGTGATTGGAACAGCCATGACAGAGGCTGAATTCTGGTCGCTGATGGAAACGAAGACTCCTGATTTGGTATTGCTGGATCTTGGATTGGGCGGTTCTACAACAATAGGCGTGGAGATATGTACACGACTTAACAGAGAGAGGCCTGAAATAAAGGTTCTTATATTTACGGGGGAGGTGCTTAATGAGAAATTGTGGGTTGATGCTCTTAATGCAGGAGCCGACGGTATAATTCTGAAGACCGGAGAACTGTTGACGGCCGTTGATGTGCAGGCCGTGATGGAAGGTAAGAAGCTTGTATTCAATTATCCTATTCTGGAGAAGATAGTGGCACGATTCAAACAGAGTGTTGCTGCGGAACAAAGACGTCAGGAAGCCATAATCAATTATGATATCGATGAGTATGACGAGCGTCTGCTCCGCCATCTGGCTCTTGGATATACCAAAGAGATGATAACAAATCTTAAGGCTATGCCGTTCGGAGTGAAATCAATCGAGAAAAGACAGAATGAGCTGATAAACAGCCTGTTCCGCTCGGACGAGAGGGTAGGCGTGAATGCCTGCAGACTCGTGACACGCGCATTCGAACTCAGAATACTTGATATCGACAATCTTGAACCTGATGAGGAATAGAAGTATAATACATCCTGCTACAGTGTTTTTTCTGCTTTGGTGGCTCGTGGCTGTGCTTTCATGGGTGGGTAGTGTATATGCATGGAATGGAGTAAAGAATATAATAAGTACGGAAGCGTTAAGATGGTTTCTCAGATATACAGAAGAGAATCTTATGTCGTCGCCGGCTCTTTATATTGTAATAATTTTTTTCATGTCTGTAGGACTGTTTACGCATTCCGGCCTGGGCGGTGTGTTGTGGCGCATTGTCCGACGGGAGAGAAAACTGTCCGGTAAGGAAAAGAAATCGCTCGTGGCAGCAGCATTTGTGTCAGCAGCATATTTTACTGCATATGCGCTGTTGGCCTGGGGACCATGGAATATCGTCCGTGGAGTAACGGGCAGGTATGTCGATTCTCCATTGCACGACGGAGCGCCATGCATATTGTCGATAGGGATAGGGCTTGCGTCAGTGATTTATGGTTATAATTCTGACCATTATCGCAGCGATACAGATATAGTGAAAGGTATGTCATACATGTTTTCGCGCTTTGCTCCGTTCATGGTCTCACTGTTTTTTGTCATTCAGTTTATGGCAGCATTTAACTATAGCGGTTTGCCGGTATGTATGGGGCTTGATGGCGTAACAATGGACTGGATTTACCGTATCTGCTGCCTGTTTCCTTTTATATGGGAGGTTTATTACGGAAAGTAATTTAAATATAATTAAAACGTAATTGGTTTTACATTCAATAATGTGTGAATGATATAAATTTGCAGTCAATAATTTAATATTTAAAATAAGAATGAAAAAAGGATTACTATTTGCTGCAGCCGGTGTGATGGCATTGGCTGCCTGCCAGGAAAAGGGTGGCTATACCATTAACGGTACTATAGCCGATGCCAAGGATGGCGATTATGTTTATATGCGTTATTATGACGGAAGAGAATCTTTCACATTGGATTCTGCTGTAGTCAAGAACGGTAAGTTTGAGTTTAAGGGAATGCCGGATTCTGTATTTGCACCAAAATATATAACATATGGAAGTGGTGCGAATAGTTTGGTGTCAATGGTATTTATTGAAGAAGGAAATATCAATGTTGATTTTGCCAACAATAAAACTACCGGAACACCTGCAAATGATGCATTTACAGCATATAATGATAAATATACTTTGTTTGGTCACCAGTTGGGAGATATTCAGAGAATATACAGTACAGATACAACACTTACAGATGTTCAGAGAGATTCGTTAGTTGGGGCCTATGACAAGATTATGTCTGAGTGTATGGATTTTGTATATAATCAGACAGAAACTAATATTGATAATGTAGTAGGAGCTTATCTGTTGCAGACTAATGGTTTTTCATTCGAAGTGGAACAGACAAGTGCTTTGCTTGAGAAACTTCCTCAGAAATTCATGGCATCTTCTTCTATGGCTCGTCTGAAAGAATATGTAGACAATGCAATGAATACAGTGGTGGGAAAGAAATATATTGATTTCTCGATGAATACTCCTGAAGGAAAGACTGTTAAGCTTTCAGACTTTGTAAGTAAGAATAAATATACTCTTATTGATTTCTGGGCAAGCTGGTGCGGCCCATGCCGTCAGGAAATGCCTAATGTAGTTGCTGCATACAAGCAGTTCAAGAATAAAGGTTTCGGCATAGTAGGTGTTTCTCTTGATAAGGATGCAGACAAGTGGAAACAGGCTATCAAGGACCTTAGCATTACATGGCCACAGATGTCAGACCTTAAGGCTTGGCAGTGTGAAGGTGCTCAGTTGTATGGTGTACGCTCTATCCCTGCTACAGTACTTGTTGATCAGGAAGGTAATATCGTTGCAAGAGATTTGCGTGGCGACGAGATTGCAGCAAAACTTGGAGAGTTATTGAAATAAACGAATAAAATAGATTAGGTCGCCATTGGGGTGACCTAATCTATTATTATACTATTCTGGAATCTCTTAATAAAATGTATTTTGTTAACCGAATATCCACTTTGAGGTTTTAGGAGTGATTTTATAAAAACATGAAACTATAAGCCATGATATTAAGAATACTATGATTGCTGTAATAGGGATTTTTAGTTCAATCGGAATTGAAAGTATTTCAGATAGTTTGTATCCTATTCCAACGATAAAGTAGTGTAGTAAATATATTCCTAATCCGCATTTGGCTATATTGGATAACATCTTTACTGTCTTGTCTGAGTTTATTTTTATATTTCGGATGACAAGGAATACGGCGATTGTCATCATAGCTACATTGGGCGAGCAATACAGAAAGAATAGCTCCATCTCTTCTTCAGAACAATTGGGATTTGCAGTCATTGTTTTGAATCCAAAGTATGTTATAAGATATCCTAAGATAAATAGAGGAATAGAAATCGACAAAACTTTTCTCCGGCTTAAATATCCTACATCTTTTGTTAAATAATTTCCAAGTATCAAATATCCGTTGAAACCGGCAAAATTGTAGAATGTACCGAATGAGTTCCAAGAACAGACTCCAAAAAGCTTTTCTGAGAAAAATGTATTTATATACGGTAGAAAAAGTGTAATTCCCGTAACCATTCTATTTTCCGCCTTGACACACATTGCAGCCTAACCTATCTTTGCGCCGTAACTATAAACGACAAAGATTATGGCAAAAGAAAAAGTAAACTATCAGGAGGTGTACGACCTCTCCTGACTTCGTCATTGCGTCACCCAAAAAACTTCATCAAAGAGTTTGGCGATTTTCTGATGCCTTGCCATCAGCATTGTTTGGGTGTAAACCTCCTTGTTCAGAGGTCGTTTAATTTGTATGGTTGTGATGGTCTTTGCTAATGCAAGCACCTTGTCTACACTCATCTTAATCTCTGAGACTTTCAGCATACGTTCCAATTCTTTGTACACTTTCAAAGCCACAAAGCAGATGCATATATGAACCTCAATGCGTTTGCGTGTAAAATGAAACATGGGGCGTATCTCTATCTTTGATTTTGCAATACGGAAGGCTCGTTCTACATGCCAAAGGTTGTGGTATGCAGCATAAACGTCTTGTATTGGTATATCCGTATTGGTGAGATATCCTTTTAGGCCGTCCCATTTGGAGTCGTCGGCAATACGGTCATAGTTGATGGCTACCTTCACTTCACCATCCATGGATAAAAACTTATTGTAACCTCTCTTGTTGATGTTACCTTTCGTGAGCGCGCCATGCTTGTATGCCTTTTCCAACCTGCGTATTCCTTTCTCTCGGTAATAGGCATCTTTCTTTGCACGGTCGTCTGTGTAGCCGACCAAGAGCCGACGGCCACCTCCTTTGTCGTATTCAACCATCTGGCAGTCGCGCTTGGGCTGTTCCAATATCCAGTTCTTTACTTCCTGACTTTCATTCTTTATCTTCGCACCTATTATGTATTTGTAGCCGTGTGCCTCAAGTTCAGCTATATTGGCATGATTTATCAGACCAGAATCTGCCACTACTACGAAGTTTTCCAATCCATATTTGCTTACAAACTCGTTTATTGTAGGCAATATCGTGTGGCCTTCATATTTGTTGCCCTCATGGATGCAATATGCAAGCGGATAACCACCAAGACTGACAAACAGACCGAGTATAATCTGGGGATTGCTGTGACGGCCTTCTTTTGAGAACCCTGTCTTGCGTAATTCGTCCTCATAATCCGCTTCAAAGTAAAGTGTTGTGACATCATAGAATAGCACGCCGATATTTCCACCGAGCAGTTTCGCGGTATGGCGCACGCTAATGTCCTGTACGATTTCGTGCTGATGGTCGCTAAGCTTGTCAAGATAGCGATAGATCTTTGAGAGATCCACATCTTCGTCAAAGTGGTTTTTCAGATATTCCACCGTAGCAGCCTTGCTCGTTGGATATGCCAGACGGGCTTTCACAGGCTTGCGGAACACTTCATCGTCAATACGATTGAAACCAATCCTGTCAAACGTGCGGTCTAATATCAAGTCGCATCCGTTGAGAAGGATATTGCTGACATTGGACAGAACGCGGCGGACTTCTTCGCGCTCACGGTCACACGCTTCACGATCCTCACCGTACAAATCGAGTTGTGGATGGCGCCGGGATTCTTCCTTGGAAATCCATTCTTTTGCTTCATTGACAAGATTTTCGACCTCATCTTTACTATATGCAACACCAATCGTTGCAAGTTCCTTCATCTTGCCACCGATTTTCTCAACAACAATAACTCCGATATTACCGGAACGATGTCTTTTCTTTCTGATAAACATGGTTAAAAAACCTTTTGCGTCACCTGATATTAGGTGACGCAAAGATACAGAATGTTGTTTGTCAATCAGTTATAAAATGCATGCTTTTTGAGTGACGAAGTCAGGAGATCGGGCTATACCTTTTTCAATAAAATAGATATTGTTGTTTTTCTTTTCTGGAGTAACCAAATAAGTCTTTTTGGGTATTTCTGTTCTTTGCAGCTGTGAAGTTAAATCATTCATAGCTTGCTCATTTATTTTATATATCGATTTTATTGAGTTTATAATATTGTTCATATTATCAAATAACTAAAAGTTGTGTTTCAATTAAAATAAAAAAAGGCGTACCTAACATTAAGTACACCTATATAAGTAATAATAACAAACGCTTATTTCGCATCTGCCGCAGCCAACATCATGTCACCTTTTATTATCAGGCGGGTAATTTCAGATTTACCGTTTGTGCGTAGTGTAATGGTTTTCTGGAATCTTCCTGGGAACTTTCCGGCACCGTTGTATGTAACAGTTATTTCACCGCTTTCACCCGGTTTTATCGGTTCCTTAGGATATTGTGGAACTGTACATCCACAAGTGGCTATTGCCTGATGAATAACTAAAGGTCCATCACCTACATTAGTGAATTTGAATGTACATGTCACTTTCGGACTGTTTTCAGAGAAACTTCCGAAATCGTGTGTAGTCTTCTCAAACTTTATTTCTGCTGTACCTGCAGCCATTACCATGATTATGCCCATGAAGAACATTACTGTGGTAAGAATAAATTTCTTCATATATCTCTAATTTTTTGTTTGCAATTGCGAATTTAGAATATTATCCAATCTGTATATACTTTTAATAACCTAAATTAACAGATTTATGTGCTAAAAGGTTCATTTTAACCTCGGTTCACCTGTTTTACGCCTTTTACTGTTCTGAGTTTCTTTATCAGCGCTTCCAGCTTGGAAATGTCATCCACCATTACAGTCAGCGTGCCGGAGAATAGTCCGTCGTGTGAATCTACACTTATAGACCTCAGAAGGATATTGCTTTCCTTATTTATGATGGAAGTGATATTTGTCACTATACCTATATCATCATGTCCTACTATGCGCAGCGTGATAGGATACTGTTTGCCCTGACTCTTTCCTGCCCATCTGGCGCGTACTATACGATAAGGAAAACGAGCCTTCATCTCCGGAGCATTAGGACAGTCGCATCGATGAATCTTGATTCCGCCGGATATAGTTACGAAACCGAAAACATCGTCGCCGTATATAGGGTTACAGCATTTGGCAAGATTGAAGTCTATACCTTTCAGATTCTGGTCTATGACCAACACATCATCTTTGTAATAGTCTTTTGTATCGGCATTCTGCTGCAGATTATATCCTTCGGCACTTCTGTAGATAATTTCTTCACGCTGTTCGGTTTCGCGTTTCTGCAATTCTAAATATTTCTCGATGATAACATTAACGTCGCTGCTTTCATCTGAAATGCTTTTATAGAAGTCAGTAACACTCTTGAAGCCCATTTTCTTTATGAGCCTCATTAATATGGCTTCATCGTATTCTATTTTCTTGTTCTTGAATTTGCGTTCGAGTGTTTCTTTGGCAAACTGAGTCTGGCGTGCGGTTATTTCCTTGAGTGCCTGGCGTATTTTTGTTCTTGCTTTTGAGGTAGTTACAAAATTTAGCCAGTCCTGTTTCGGAACCTGGGTGTTAGATGTCATAATCTCTACCTGATCGCCACTGTTCAGTACCTGTTTGAGCTGTACATTCTTTCCGTTTACCTTCGCTGCGATACATTTGCTTCCAAGATTGGTATGGATTGTAAAGGCAAAATCAAGTATAGTTGCTCCCTGAGGCAGTTTGTACAAATCACCTTTTGGGGTGAACACGAACACTTCATCCTTGTAAAGGTCAAGCTTGAACTGATCCATGGCCTCGATGTCACTGTCTGCATTTTCCAGTGTTTCACGGATGGAGTTAAGCCACTCGTCGAGTCCTGTTTCTCCCTTAATACCTTTATATCTCCAGTGTGCAGCCAAACCTTTCTCGGCTATCTCGTCCATTCTTTCAGTACGGATTTGTACTTCCACCCATTTACCCTCGGGACCCATTACAGTGATGTGCAAAGACTCATAACCGTTACTTTTCGGCACAGAAAGCCAGTCACGCAGACGTTTCGGATTTGGCAGATACATATCTGTCACTATAGAATAAGCCTGCCAGCATTCCTGTTTTTCCTTGTCCAGCTCAGAGTCAAGAATAATTCTGATGGCAAACAAGTCATACACGCCTTCAAAAGGACATCCCTGTTTCTTCATTTTCTGGTAGATGGAATGGATTGATTTTGTTCTTCCCTTCATGTGGAACTTCAATCCTGCTTCTTCCAGTTTCTTTTTTATAGGTTCTATGAACGCATCGATATATTTGTCACGTGCTTTTTTGGTGGCATTCAGTTTTTCTTTGATGTGGTAGTATACATCGTGCTGAGTATATTTTAGTGATAAATCCTCGAGTTCCGATTTGAGTTTGTACAGTCCCAATTTATGGGCGAGTGGGGCATAGAGGTATGCTGCCTCATTTGAAACCATAATTCTTGCCTCTTCGTTCTCGGAATCTTTAATCTGTCGCATAAGGTTTACCCTGTCGGCTATTATAATAAGGATAACCCTCATGTCTTCTGCAAAGGAGAACAGCAGATTTCTGAAGTTTTCCGATTCGATGGTAGGACTTTTGGTGTACAGTTCATTTATCTTGACTACCCCTTTTATTATCCCCGCAACATCTTCGCCATATTCGTTCTTAACTTCTTCAAGCGTACAAAGATTATATTTCACCGATTCGTGCAGCATGATGCCGAGAATGGATGCCCTGCGCATTCCTATCTCTTCGGCAACAATTACTGCCGTCTGCATATCTTTAATGATAGGATTCATTCCGAAAACATTTCTCGGAATGCCGCCTCCTTTCATTACCTTTATCAGGTGGGATTTTATTTTTCTACAGTCGTCTTTCTGTAGTGTATCTTTGGACAGTCTGAGTAATTTTCTGTAGAGTGAGAAGAGCAGTTTCTTTTCATCACTGTTAAAAAAAGCAGTTTCTTCCATGGCTTTATCTTTTTCTTTCGTGTAAAGGTAGTTTTTTTCCTGTTTATATTCGTTATATTTCGTCCTTTTTTATAATTTTGAGCACAATTCTATACTATTGAACAAATTCATTACTTAATTTATACATTATGTTAACACAAGAAGACAAAGATTTATTGGCCAAGAAAGGCATCTCCGAACAGCAGATTGCCGAACAGTTGGCTTGTTTCGAAAAAGGTTTTCCTTTCCTCAAATTATTTGCAGCTGCATCAGTTGAGAACCGTGGTATAATGCTTGCAGACGAAAATGCCCGGAAAACATATCTTGCAGCATGGGACGCATATATGGAAGGTGACAAGAAAATTGTTAAGTTTGTTCCTGCCTCAGGTGCTGCCAGCCGTATGTTCAAGAATATGTTTGAATTCCTTGGAGCTGATTATGATGTTCCTACTACAGACTTCGAAAAGAAATTCTTCAGCAATATAAAGAATTTTGCTTTCTATGCCGACCTTGACGAGGCTTGCGTAAAGAATAACGGCAAGGGTATAGATGCTTTGATTTCTGAAGGTAATTACAAGGCTGTTGTTGCTAATCTTCTGGAAGCAGCCGGATTGAATTATGGAGCTTTGCCAAAGGGATTGCTGAAATTCCACAAGTATGAGAACGGTGTCCGTACTCCTCTTGAAGAACATTTGGTAGAAGGTGCTTTGTATGCAGCCGGAAAGAGTGGAGAAGTGAATGTACATTTTACTGTATCTACAGAACATCGTGAACTTTTTGCCAAGCTCGTCGATGAAAAAGTAGCTCAGTATGCTGCTAAATACGGAGTAAAATACAATATCAGTTTCTCTGAACAGAAACCAAGCACAGATACAGTTGCTGCCGATATGGAAAACAAGCCTTTCCGCGATAACGGTAAACTGTTGTTCCGTCCGGGCGGTCATGGTGCGTTGATTGAAAATCTTAACGACCTTGATGCAGACGTTGTATTTATCAAGAATATTGATAATGTTGTTCCTGACAGATTGAAAGCTGACACTGTAACTTATAAGAAATTGCTTGCCGGTGTATTGGTGACTTTGCAGAAACAGGCTTTCGAATATATGGAATTACTGGATAGCGGACATTACCGTCATGACGAACTTGAAAACATTATCCGTTTTGTTCAGCAGCAACTCCATTGTCGTAAGGATGATATAAAGGATTTGGAAGATACTGATTTGGTAATATACTTGCGTAAGAAACTTAATCGTCCGATGCGTGTGTGCGGTATGGTTAAGAATGTAGGTGAGCCTGGCGGTGGTCCGTTCCTTGCATATAACCCTGACGGTTCTGTTTCTCTGCAGATTCTTGAAAGCTCTCAGATAGATATGAACGACCCTGAAAAGAAGGCTATGTTCGAAAAGGGTACACACTTTAATCCTGTAGATTTGGTTTGTGCTGTTCGCGATTATAAGGGAAACAAGTTCAACCTGCTTAACTATGTAGATAAGGCTACAGGTTTCATCTCATATAAGTCTAAAGGCGGTAAGGAACTTAAAGCTCTGGAACTTCCTGGATTGTGGAACGGCTCAATGAGCGACTGGAGTACAGTCTTCGTTGAAGTACCTTTGAGCACTTTCAATCCGGTTAAGACTGTCAACGATTTGTTGAGAGAACAGCATCAATAATCTTTTTACAGATTTATAATATAGAATATGCATGCAGTGTGGAGTTTCTCACAATCTGCATGCATATTTTTTATTATTCAATATCAATTGCCATTATATAATCATTCATATAGTATCCGCCACCTATATCGAAATCACCTTCGGAAACCTTCTTCATTCCCATATGCAGATAAAATCCTAAGGCAGGATTGTTGCGATTCACATTCAGCTCCATTTTGCATGGTTTTTCATTTATTTCCTTTATAGCTTCCTTTGCCTTACAGAACAATTGTTTTCCGATATGTTCCTTCTGGAATTCCGGCAGAACATATATTTTCTGCAAGTGAAACAAATTTTCTCCTTCTTTCTGTATGGATACATATCCGGCAGCTCTGTTGTCTACATATGCCAGATAGTAGATATGTCCTTCTTCTGTCATCTGTTTATGGAGATTCTCGGGCGAATACATCCAGTCCATCATGTAGTCTATCTGTTCTTTGGTCAGGATATCCTTGTATGTGGCAGGAAATGCTATCCATGCCAGCTCGTTTATCAGTTTGATATCCTCTGTTGTAGCTTTTCTGATATTGGTCATAAGCATGTTTTTTAGTTGTACTCTCACAAAAGTACGTTTTTATCAGGCTGATTGTGATTCTTCTTTAGTTAATTGTTTTAAAAACAAGAAAATTTCAAGTACTTTGCAATACAAGGTAATCTAATAATGCATATATTGTGCCATACAAACAAAGTAATACTGATAACCATGAATGTTGACAATGTAAAATCTCAGATGCGAAAGGGGATGCTTGAGTACTGCATACTGCTTTTGCTTCACAGAGAGCCTTCGTATGCGTCGGATATAATCCAGAAACTGAAGGATGCAAAGCTTATAGTAGTGGAAGGGACACTCTATCCATTGCTTACCAGACTGAAGAATGACGGGCTTCTGTCGTATGAGTGGGTTGAATCTACTCAGGGACCGCCACGTAAATACTACAAACTTACCTCTGATGGGGAAGGGGTGCTATCTGAGTTGGAAACGGCGTGGGACGAACTTTCCAATACGGTAAATCATTTAAGAAACGAACTTTTAACAATTGAATCAAAATGAAAAAGACATTGACAGTTAATTTAGGTGGTACTGTTTATCACATAGATGAAGATGCATATGTATTGTTGGATAATTATCTGAACAATCTGAAATACCATTTCCGCAGTGAAACTGATGCCGATGAAATAGTAAAGGATATGGAAAACCGTATAGCGGAACTGTTTTCTGAATATATCAACCATGGCCAGCAGGTCATAACCATAGAGAATGTCGAGGAGGTTATAGCCCGTATGGGTAAACCGGAGGAAATCAATTCGGAAAATGACTCAAACGGCAATGGTGATGATTCGTACAGAACTTCGGATAACGACGGGTTGCCTAAACGCCGTCTGTTCAGAAATCCGGATGACAGAGTCCTTGGTGGAGTGGTATCAGGGCTTGCCGCCTATTTCGGATGGGATGTGGCATGGACACGTATTGCTGTTTTGATTTGCGGTATATTCCTGCATGGATTTATATTGGCATATATCATTGCGTGGATTATAATTCCACCGGCACGTACTGCTACAGAGAAACTTCAGATGAAGGGCGAACCGGTGAATATGGAAAATATAGGAAAGACAGTAACCGATGGTTTCGAAAGGATGAATGACTATGTACATTCTGACAAACCTCGTACGTTTATCCAGAAACTTGGAAATGTATTCTTTTCTGTGATAGGTTTCTTTGTTAAGTTGGCTATTGTAATACTTGCGATATGTTGTGCTCCGGTTGTGATGGTTGCATTGATTGTACTTTTTGCCTTGCTGATGGCTGCTACAGGAGTGCTGGTAAGTGTACCGGCATTTTTCTATGAGGCATTACCTTACATCAACTGGGACACTGTCGGGACATCTGCAGGTCTTGCAGTTACGATGGTAGTTTGCGGACTGTTGCTGATAGGAATCCCTGTGGTAGGCCTTATCCATCTTATATTGCATCTTGCCGGAAAGAAAGAGCCTATGTCCACTTCGATGAAGGTAGTTATGATATTGTTATGGATAGTAGCGGCTTCGGTAAGTATAGTGTTGGTATCTCAGGCACCGTTCATTATTCACCCTTCACATTTTCTAATTGACAGTTTCTTATAGTCTGAATGTATAACATTTTCGGAAAAATGTTATCTTTGCAGACATATAGATAAAAACTCTTATAATTATGACTAAAAAAATACTTTTGCTTGGCTCCGGAGAATTGGGTAAGGAGTTTGTAATTGCTGCCAAAAGATTGGGACAGTATGTAATTGCATGTGATTCTTATGCCGGTGCACCCGCAATGCAGGTTGCCGACGCGTGTGAGGTGTTCAGTATGCTTGATGGAAATGCGCTTGACAAGGTTGTAGCAAAATATCGTCCTGATATTATTGTTCCTGAGATTGAGGCTATTCGTACAGAACGTCTTTTCCATCTGGAGAAGGAAGGTATTCAGGTTGTTCCAAGTGCCAGAGCCGTGAACTTTACCATGAACCGTAAAGAGATACGTGACCTTGCAGCAAAAGAATTAGGACTTAAGACAGCCAAGTATTTCTATGCCAAATCATACGAAGAACTTAAAGAAGCTGCAGAGAAGATAGGTTATCCTTGTGTTATCAAACCATTGATGTCTTCTTCTGGTAAAGGACAGTCTGTAGCCAAAGGTCCTGAAGACTTGCAGTATTCATGGGATTATGGATGCAGCGGAAGCCGTGGCGATATCAAGGAACTCATTGTGGAAGAATTTATCAAGTTCGACAGCGAAATAACACTTCTTACAGTTACTCAGAAGAACGGTCCTACATTGTTCTGTCCTCCTATAGGTCATGTACAGAAGGGTGGCGACTACCGCGAAAGTTTCCAGCCTGCACGCATCGCTCCTGAACACTTGGCTGAGGCACAGCAGATGGCTGCAAAAGTAACTGAAGCCCTTACTGGTTACGGACTTTGGGGAGTAGAATTCTTCTTGAGCCATGACAATGGTGTTTACTTCTCAGAACTTTCTCCACGTCCACATGACACAGGTATGGTGACACTGGCAAATACTCAGAACCTTAACGAGTTTGAACTTCATCTGTATGCTATCCTCGGATTGCCAATACCGGGAATCACTCAGGAACACATAGGTGCAAGTGCCGTTATTCTTTCACCAATAGCAAGCAAGGACGCTCCTCGCTATAAGGGTATAGAAAATGTATGTTCTCAGCCTGACACATACTTGCGTATATTCGGTAAGCCATATACAAAGCTTAACCGCCGTATGGGCGTAGTAGTCTGCTATGATAAGGTAGGCGGTGACCTTGATGCACTCCGTGACAAATGTAAGTCACTTGCTGACAAGGTAGAGGTGTATTGATACGTCTGAATAGTAAATAAACGGAAATTAAATGCGTGCTAAACGCTGAATGAACGTTGGATGAACGCCCGCTGAACATCGGATGAACTCGGTGTACGGCGGGCGTTATTGTTTTATTTATCATTTAGCAACCGTTTAATTTCTGTTCAGTAACCGTTCACCGGCCGTTCACTCAGGCATAACTATGCATACCTCCAAGTATGAAATTTACTCCGAAATATGTTATCAGCACAGATATGAAAGCCAATATGCAGAAACGGTGGAAGAACATAGGATTCCTGAAACAACGGATAGACTCAGTATGCAGGGCTGCCGAGTAAATCAGCATGGTGATGAGTGCCCATACCTCTTTCGGGTCCCATCCCCAATATCTTCCCCACGATACATTAGCCCAGATTGCTCCTATGAAGATTCCGAAAACCAACAGGAATACGGCAGGATAGAGAATTATCCGGCTGCTGTTTTCAAGACTGCTGATGTCACTGCTTCTGTTTCCGCTCCTATGGAGAATCTCGGCAGAAATACCGTTTAGCATCATTATGGCAAACAGGGAATACGAAATCATGATGGACATGACATGTATACTCAGAAGAGGCGACGAGAGTACCGGCATCAGTGGAGTTATGGCAGGATTGCTGTCGCCCATCATTGCTACCAATAGCGCAAGTCCGGAAATCATAAATCCTACGGAAACGGAGTTTTTCATCCGCTTGTGGAAAACAATGCTGAATGTTATAGATACAACGGACATAATCAGCATGGTTTCAAAGCCGTTTGAAACAGGTATATGTCCGCTTATTATCCATCGCAGCGCAATAATTACTGCCACATAGGCGAGGGTAGGGAACAGCAGAAAGTATAGGCAACTGTTTATTCCGTGATTGTTTTTAGACTTTATTATATTGTAAATCTGAAAGATATAACCGAAAAGTCCAACCGTGAGGCAGAACATGGCGAGTAATTTCAGATTTGCAAACGAATTGTATATTCTTTCAGCCTTGAATTTCAGATTTGAAGGCAGGGATTTTCCCGCTTCCTTCTCCTGAAATCTTATGATTTTGTCTACGAGTTTTTCCGTTTCTTCAAAATCCTTCATTGCAACTTTTTCGGCCACATAGTTCATGCTGTATCTTATGAAAAGCCATTTTCCGCGTTCTATGCTCGACGGCAGATTCTCGGGGATGGAATACCATGTAAATGTACCTTTCTCTTTATCGAACACGGGGTATATCTTCAGAAGATTTCCCGTACATAGAGAGCTGATAAGGCTGAATTTCTCTGCTGCTTCTTCCAGCTCACGGATGTGCGTTCTGTCTTTCTCAGTCTTCAGCTGTTCGTCTATCTTGAATCCGTCGGTTCCGATAAAGTCCGTCAGTTTTGCGTATTGGCTTTCTATGCCCAAAACTTTCTGCACATATTTACTTTTTATACGGATGAAAGGTTCCTCTTTCCAGTAGTCGTAGTAGAAAAAGCATCCTGTAAGCACCTGTTCTGCCGACAGTCCTTCGTAGCTTTTCTTTCCGTATATCTTCTTGGTAAAGTCTATTGCAAGAGTTTGGAGCGGTGCAATTCGTCCGTTGTGATTTATGCGTAAGTTTCCGAATACTTCAGCCGTGCCTGCCGGTAGTACCGGTGGTAATTTGCTTTCGGCAAACGATGATACAAAAGGTATGAGCAGGAGCACGCATGCTGCAGAAATCCTCCTTATGAAAGCCGATTTTTTCTCAAGAAAGAACAGTGCCATCGAAAGAAAGAGTAGTATATATCCGCTGTAGGTGACAGCAATCCCAATCTGGTCGTGGCTTACATACAGGGTACTGCCTTTTCCGTCGGCATCATATCCCGACTGATAGAAGCGGTAGCCTCTGTGTCGTAATATCCGGTTCATAGAAACTGTTCCTTCTATATCAGTGCCATCCTGTATGGTTATCGTGCTTACATAGTCCATGGGTGTGGTGGTACCGGAATAATATTCTGTACGAAATCCCTTTAGTGAAACGCTGAAAGGGAGTTTGTGTTCCGCATTGTCGGCCGTCCGGAAACACTGTTGGGGATTTTCGTCCATTCTGAGATGTATGCTACCTTGCACTCCGAAGACATGAGTGATGAATGCCCCTGTCAGGATTATTATAAAGGAGGCATGCATACAGAAAGTGATTATCCGCCGGTATAGTTTCCGCTTGAGAATATAGGTTATTCCGGAAATGGCTGCAAGGAACCATAGGGCTATAAACAGTGGGTTGGAATAGAAATGCCGGTTTACAAATGGTGTACCGTAAGTTTTTTCTGCTATAGTGGCTGTCACCATGATAATTATCAGCAGCGACATGGCTGTGATGGAAATGCGTTTTGATATTTGGGGCGGCAGTTTTATCATATGTAAATCTGTGTTTATTCAAAAGACTGTCCACGGACTTCTATCCGAGGGCAGTTATGTTATGTGATAACTATAAATCTGTATTGTTTGACAGCTGTCGGACGAACGTTTGACACGTGTCGTCCATATGTTCGACAGCTGTCAGTCATATGTTTGACACGTGTCAAACGATAGATTTTTTTAGTCTGAATATACTTCGCAGTCCGAATAAAGCTTGCGGAAGTCTATTCGTTTATGATTTTAATTCAGAAGATTTATCTTTAGATAGAGTCGATAAACTTGACTATTGCATCCCTGTCTTCTTTTGATAACTCTCTGAATTTCTGCACGGTATAATATGCATCACTCTTTTCGTAGCCATGCCACATGATAGCTTCTATTACGTTGCGTGCACGGTTGTCATGCAGTCTGTCTGCCGTAGGCGAGCCGGTACATCTCTGGTGAAGTCCTCTTCCCCAGAGCGGAGTGGTTCGGCACCATCCTGTACGGATATCGTTCACCATGTATAGCTTATGCTGAATCATGTCCGAATAAGGCCATATCTTCTGGTTAGGATACTTTGGCAGACGGCTGTCGCCCTTGCTGAAAACTCCGTTAGGGTCGTAGAAATTGTCGTCGCCTGTAGTCCATGACGGTTTGTGGCAGTATGTGCAGCCTATCTGTTCGAAGAGTTCCTTGCCTTTCAGTACATCCGGGTCGTCTACATTTCTTGCCGCAGGAACTGCAAGTCCTCTGTGCCATACCATGAAATCAACGTAATCCTCGTCGCTCATTTCTACGTCAAGTTCTTTCGAAGTGAGATATTCCTTAATTGCTTTTTCGATGTCTGCTGCATTATCGCTTGCCGGATGCCATGTCGGATGGTTGTTATTCGGATCTACCTTTTCTATATATTCCTTATATCCGGCCTGTACTTCCGGGTCTTTTGCAGAAAAATCTGCGTATGTTCCTGCAGCGTCAAGATAATGATATCTTCTGTTCGTTCTTGTCACATTTGTGATATTCCACAGGGCGTTTGTTCCAGCTGCATCCTGCAGAGGTCCGCGGCTAAGGGCATATGTGAATTTGAACGGATGTTCTTCCATAGGGGTTCCGGAGATAACATCTGTAGGTTTGGTGTTGCTGTATTGTTTCACCCATTCTCCATTCTTGAAGAATGCCGGATTTATACCGTTAGGCAATAGTCCGTCGGCTTCCTGTTTTGCATATTCGGCTTTCAAATCTTCGTCTGAGATAGCGTCAAGAAGTCCTGTTCCATATATACCGATAGTTGATTCTAATCTGACGGCATAATCTTCGGGCAGTGTATATCCTTGATTATAGACATATATAGCTTCTTTAGGAATTGTCACTTCCGGATATTGCAGCTCGTATTTCTCACCATCGGGGAAGGTGTTGTTCCACTGGTCTGTATGGTTTTTCCATTCCACGGTAATCTTGCTTTCGTCCAATGGAGCCTTGAAAGGTTCTACGGCATGTGTCTGCGGCATACCTGCAAGCCAGCTGACATATGCATCAGTCTGTGTGTTATATACCACGAGCAGACATCCGTTCCCTATACCATTGGTATTGAATTTTCCTGCGGGAAGCCTTTTACCGTGACCGTAGCCCGGGTGGCAGTGAATGCACGAGGTGCGGATATACACAGGGCCAAGTCCGCTTCTCACTCCTTCCTGATTGCTCATGAAAGGTTTCTCAAACAGAGCCTCACCGTTTTTGAACTGACTGTCCATTCCTGCCTGTTCCACAGCCGGAGTTGGCTGTTCGAGGGCGTTTGAGGTAGCGAGGAAAGCTGTACCAAGCTGACCACCGGTGTAGTACCATTCCGGCAAGTCTCCGTTCTGCTGATTGCCGTTGTCGGGCAGGTCATTTGTATTGTCATTACATGCAGTAAGTCCTGCAAGTAATGCTGTACCTAATAAATAAAGTTTCTTCATTGTAAATATTTATTATTAATTCTCTGTCAGGATTTTTGATGCTTCGCTCAGCAAATCGGACACTTTTGTTACTGCGTTTATGGCATCCTGAGTCGCTTGTCCTGTAGCATTTTTTGCAAATGGTTCAGGAATCTTTCCTATAGCAGTTATGGCTGCAGTCATGGCATCCTTAATTTCTTTGTCCTTTTCTGCATTGACTGATGCAATGAAATCACTTACAGACTTGTCACCGTCTTTGCTTCCCTGATATGCATTCTGGATGCTTCTGATATTGTCGGCAAAGTCAACAATAGAGTTGAGGCTGTATGGAGATTCTATATAGTTTTTGTCATCATCATTACTTCCGTTGGCAGGACGACCCATTTTCTGTTCTGCCACTTCGTCCGCTATATCTATACATCCCTGAAGGATTTCCTGTGCAGCGTCTGTATAGTTGACGTATTTACTACCTCCCTGTCCGGCATTTAGCATACTTTCGCCATAGTTGAAAGTTGGTTCAAGTTCGTTGTCTGTGAGTATAGTCTGTTTGTCTGATGAAACATTTTCCATACCTGCCCATGATGCTTCAAGACGGATGCACTGGAAGCAGAGGTCTTCTGCTACGGCTGCCATATAAATCATCTGATTGTCAGTGAATTTATCGATGCCTCGTGGCTCTGAATTATCCCCGTTTAGCTGGAACAGCATGTATTCTATAGCATGGAAACCGAGCAGACCATAACCTAAGTTGGCACTAACGTATGAGCCACCTCCGTTACCAATTGCAGTCATCATGCCATTGTTATTCAGCAGTTGTTCTAATGCATCTTTATCAAGTGGCCAAGAATCAATATGTGGGTCGATATTATAATCTGCTGCAGCACCGAAAAGGAATGCTTCGCTCAGCTCCCAGTATTTTCTTGATTCTTTCCAGTAGTCTCCGGCTTCAGCTATTTTGCTTGCTGCCAAAGTATTGTTGTCTGCGATGTATGCCTCTTTCGCTTCATTGCAGGCATTCATCAGATTGATAGCCGCATCCGCCATACTCTTGTAGGTAGGTATCACGGTGTTGTTCACGTAAGGAGTAACGGCATCCTTCAGAGTCTGTTCCTTTGCAGACAAGTCGCCTGTGTTTTCACCATTGTTGTCATCGCACGATGTAACCGATGTTGCCATGATAGCACTCATTGCTATAAAGGCAGAAGTCTTTAAAATACTTTTCATTTTGATTTTGAATTAAAGTTATACATGTTTGTTTTTTGTGGTTATCTTGTGAAAAATCCTGCGTAGGCTATGCCAAGCGATACGGCAGGTTCGTTGTTGTACATACTTTTCAGAAGTCCTATCGAATATTCACCCTTGATGGCAATCTGTTTCATAGGGAAATAGTTGATACCTGCTGCTATGCGGTTTCTGCCGCAATACTCGTATTTCAGTCCGCTGGTTTTGTGCATCGAGTCATAATAATCGTATCTTCCGAAGATGTAGAATTTCTGGTTCTTTGCCCTTGTCTTTTCAAACTGTGAGAAGAGGTCGTATCCGGCTTCTATTCCTGCTGCTATTGCATCCGAAGCTACAGCCTGTTTTGGGGAAGGGGAGTTGCTGCTCATTCCCATGTTATATTCGCTTATCAGCTGTGCGTCGGACAGGTGGCCGTAGTCGAAGTTTCCTCTTACTATCCAGTTATGACCGTTATATCCGAAGTCGAACGCTCCGATGGCTACTGTACCTTTCACGTTCTTGAATTTCTCCTTCTTGCTTCTGCTCAGAGTGTTGCTGAATGAGTTTCCTATATATCCGCTTACAGAAAGTCGCAGTCCTTTTATAGAGTAATTGTCCACTCTGAAAGCACCTGCCATGGCATTTGCAATCTTAAATTCGTATGGGCTTCCGGCTCCACCCTGAATCCAGTTCATACGGTTGAAACGGTCGGAATCAAGTCCCGGCAGTAACATGGCTTCGTATCTCCATTTTCCTGCCTGTCCCCAAAGGCTGATTCCTGTTTCGTGCCAAGTACAAGGCATAATAGTGTTTTCGCCTTCCGGACGGTAAACGCCGAAAAACTCAGTTGGCATATGATGCTGGTTTGTCCCTCCCACAGACACTATGATGTGTCCCATCTTGATGTTGAATTCCTTGCAGAATGATTTCTGAATCCAGAACTGTTCGAGTGCCACTTCGCCTCCGCGTTCTATTTCGCTCTCGTATTCGCCGGCTTCTTCCTCTTCTATTTCTACGGCGCTTTCAGTACCTCCGTGCTCAATTTCTATTTCGCTTCCCAAAGACCATCCTTTGCCGAAGTCGTAGCCAACGTAGAATACTACGTGCGGCAGGTCAAATCTGCCGTGACTTTCTCCGCTGTAGTTTTTCGCATCTGTGTACCTGAGATAATTGTCGCTGAAGAAGTTCCTGCTATATGCAGCCTCACCATAACCTCCGAAGGTCAGTCTGCTTTCTTTCTTTTCCTCTTTCTTGTTTTCTGCACTGTTGTCGGCTGTTGCGGCATTGAGTGTAAGGGCCGAGAAAATGGCCGTAAATAAGATTCTTCCTGTTGCCATGATTTTATGTCTGTTTTATTGTTTTTTAAGTCATGGCAAAGGTATCGGCTTTTCTATGTTACGTCAATACCTATAAATTGGTAAAATTATACTTAAAAATACCTATAAGTAGGTATATGAAGCAATCAAAATGGAGATATTTTTGTTATTTATGCGATAAATACTTAAATTCGTATTGATAATAAAAACAAAATTTTGGTTATGAGGAATTTTAATTACTATGCATTGAGCAGTATATGTGCTCTAATAATAGGTGTACTGTTGGTGGTATGGCCTTGGGAAGCCGTAAGGTATCTTGTGATTACTATCGGGGTTCTGTTTCTGTTGCCGGGACTTATCGGAGTTTTTGGCTATTTGGCAACGGCCAAGCGCAGGGAAGAGGCTGGTATCAGGTCTGCTTTTCCGGTTGCAGCCGTAGGTAGTGCACTGCTCGGATTCTGGCTTATGATTATGCCTGACTTTTTCATTACTACACTGATGTATGTGTTGGGTGTATTGTTGGTGTTGGCAGGCCTTTCGCAACTGTTCAACTTCATCTCGGTACGTAATTTTACTAAGGTGCCATTCCTGATGTATGTTGTTCCGGTATTGGTGTTATTGGCCGGTATCGTAGTTCTGGCTAATCCGTTCCAAGCGGCAACTCTTCCTTTTACCATACTCGGTGTTTCGGCCATAGTCTATTCGCTCACAGACTTGATAAGATTAATCCGTTTCAGAAAGAAGGTGATGAAGGAAGAAGAAAATATAGTAGATGTTACTCCAATTGAGGAAATTAAGGACGAGCAATAATAAAAAATTTAACAGCGTTCGAACAGTATTTAAATACCGTTAGAACGCTGTTAGATTTTTATTATAGTTCAGTGTTTCTGTACTGTTTAGGCGACATGCCTGTATATCTTTTGAAATATTTTCCGAAAAACGAAATGTCCGGAAAGTTCAGTGAGTAGGCAATCTCCTGAATGGTCATCTCGGTAGATTTCAGCTTCGCTTTTGCATCGTTTATGATGAATGATGATATGATATCAGTCAGTGTTTTACCCGTTATCTTCTTTATGGTAGTGCTGAGATGCTGTGGCGACAAGTGCATCTTTTCAGCATAAAAGCTGACATTTCTTTCTGTTTGATAGTTCATTACAACCGTCCTGACCAGTTCCTTTACTATCTCCTGGTTTCTGTTGTACTGCTGGTTTACGCTCTTTCCGTTCTTTATCAGATTTCCAAGTCCCAAAATCAGTTGGGTGAATGTCAGTGCGGCCTGCTCCTGAGTGATGAAATTGTTGTATATATACTTGGCTTTTATTATGATTCTTATGTAGCTGTACATCAGTTCGTATCCTTTCTTTTCAAGCTGCAGTACAGGTTTCTCGAAAATGAAAGGAGTATATTCTATTGATTTTGAGAATAATGATGAACTGCGCACAAGTTCAGTGGCAAATCCTGCAAAAATAAATTTACAGTCATCGCTCTGTTCCAAAACCTGAAAGTATAAATCGGGTAGCAGTATCAACAGCGTCCCTTTTTTCATCGTGTATTGTGTGAGATGCACTGTTATTGTACATGTTCCCTGGAAACATAACAGAAACAAATATCCCGGAACCTTTGATGGAGTCTTGAATAAATGTTTGAAGTTTCCGGTTACATCTATTCCTGCCATCAAGTCTATGTTTTGAGGTATATAATTCAGCTTTTCTATGTGTGTCATATTTTATGCTTGTTTCTACATAAAGCAAAATTACTTTATTATAGATAAAATCCCAAAAAAAAGACTTGTTTTTCTTCGTTTTTGACTATTTATTTTTTCTTTTAGACATATTTAATTCCTTAACATAAAAACAAAATCCCTTGTACCGTAACAACTGCAGTGTTTTCGATACAAGGGATATAATGTCTCTTAGATATATAAACTATTGTTTACCTTCACCGATGAATTCATGGCAGTTCTTTGTAGAATCCGGTGATAGAATACAGATAGTGCTTCATATAGTCGCTGTTTACTATATGTATCTCCTTTTCCCATGGCTTGTTAATAAGGAATTCCGATGTATCAACAGTGTGATTGTTGTTGAATATACTCATCAGAATGAATATGACTATGGCGATGGCCAGAATGAAGAGTGTTGTACGTTGTTTGTTGAATTTCATAGTTATAATTTATTATAAGTACGATAATGGCTGTAAGTTGCGGTTCTTCAGTAAGAAAGTTACAACTTACAGCCATTAACAAAGTATGGAATTATAATTATTTTTCCAATCTTTTTATAATGTTTATTATAATATTTATATCAGTAGCAGACTTACGGCCATTATCGCCATACCAAATATTACACCACAAATTCCCCAGTGATGGTGTCCGTATTTTTCCGTGCTTGGCAGAAGCTCGTCGAATGAAATATAAACCATGATTCCTGAAACTAATGCAAGCAGCAGCGCATTGATGGAAGGAGTCCAGAACGGAATGAGGAAAAGTATTCCTATCAGTGCCCCTATAGGCTCGGCCATTCCTGAGAGGAATGAATACCAGAATGCTTTCCTGCGGCTGCCTGTAGCATGGTAGATAGGAACAGATACAGCTACACCTTCCGGTATATTATGGATAGCGATGGCAAATACGATTGGGATTGCAATTTCCAGGTTGGTCAGTGCAGATGTAAATGTAGCAAGTCCTTCCGGAAAGTTGTGTATTCCTATGGCAAGTGCCATCATCACTCCCGTACGTTTTAGTTTCTTTTCATTGCCATGGGATGAATGAATCTCGTGTGGGTTTTCATCCTCCGGCACAAGAAAGTCTATCAGAGCAATAAGTCCTATACCGATGAAAAATGCCAAAAGCATGTAGGCCGAGGCTTCACGTTCGCTGTATATTCCACTTAGCAGATGGACTGATTCCGGCATCAGCTCCATGAAAGAAACATAAATCATTACTCCTGCCGACAGCCCTAAAGATGCGGAAAGGAAACGTGTGTCTGTCTTTTTCGACAGCAGTGCTATAAGGCTGCCTATGCCGGTAGACAGTCCGGCTATCAGTGTCAGCCCGAAGGCTAACAGCATTTCGTTATTTGTTATCATATTGTTCTTGATTTAAATTTGCTACAAAGATAATATCCTTATGCATTCAAAAAAAATGAACTGTCATTTAAAATGAAAAGCTTCGTCATTTAACTTAAAAAGTCGGAGATTTTTAGAAATAGTTGCATAATGGCGACACACCGCTTGAATT
>Juniper_p1__coassemble_167_pt1 | contig 59026 bp, 44 predicted proteins | sample Juniper_p1__metabat2_low_PE_029 | metagenome-assembled genome bin Juniper_p1 | reverse complement strand
TGTCAAACATGGCATGTTCTTTGATTAAGCACAAAAGAATCACTACGACTGTTGCGAAGGCTAAAGCTTTGAAGAAGTTCGTTGAACCTCTGATTACTAAATCAAAGGAAGATACAACAAACTCACGTCGTGTAGTATTTAGTAACTTGCAGGATAAGTTTGCTGTAACAGAACTTTTCAAGGAAATCTCTGTTAAGGTTGCAGATCGTCCAGGAGGTTATACTCGTATAATCAAGACAGGACACCGTTTGGGTGACAACGCTGAAATGTGTTTCATCGAATTGGTTGACTACAATGAGAACATGGCTAAGACTGCTGCTAAGAAAGCAACTCGTACTCGTCGTTCAAAGAAAACTACTACTGAAGCTCCTGCAGCTGAAGCAGTTGAAGCAACAACAGAGGAAGCCCCTAAAGCTGAATAATTCTGTAGATGCTATAATAAATACAAGGCTGTCCAATCGGACAGCCTTTTTTATGCCCTATCGCTTCGTAGTCTTTTAAGAACTGGTATCGTAAGAGGAAATGCAAGAATGAACGAGCAGAAGTCTGAGATAGCCTGGCACATCTCAACGCCCGTTAATTGCAGAAAATACGGGAGAATGATAATCAAAGGAATAAAGAACAGCCCCTGTCTGGCAGATGACAGGATTAGAGCTCTCCCCGGTACTCTGATAGTCTGTAAGAGCATATTGCACAATATTACCCACGTACCTAATGGAAGTGTTATCAATTGCCAGCGAAGAGCATTAGCTCCAATCATTATAACTTCCGGGTCATCTTTTCTAAACCAGGAAACAATTTCCGGAGCAAAAATAAATCCGATAATTGCACAAATGGTTAGGAATACTACGCCTGTTTTTACGCAAAAGTAGAATCCTTCGCGTACTCTCTTGTAGAGTCCTGCACCATAATTAAATCCGCATACCGGCTGAAAACCTTGACCGAAACCTATCACAAACGAGTTTATAAACATACAGATACGTGTGACTATAGACATACCGGCTATAGCAGCATCACCGTATCTTCCGGCAGCCACATTCAGCATGATGGTCGAAAGGCTTACCAATCCTTGTCTGCTCAGTGAAGGAATGCCGCCATATGTAATTTCCTTTATATAAGAGAACTCAGGAGTGAAGTTCCTGAATTTTATTTTTATGTTAGTCCCTTTACTGTCCATATATAGCAGCACTATGAAGCTGCTTATCTGGCTTATTACTGTTGAAAGCGCTGCACCGGATACTCCCATATCAAATGTAAATATCAGTAGCGGGTCAAGTCCAATATTTATCACAGCACCAATAATAATTCCTATCATTGCATAAATGGCATTCCCTTGAAAACGCATCTGATTATTAAGAACCAATGAAGAAGCCATAAAAGGTGCCCCGAAGAGAATTATTCCAAGATAGTTCTCTGCATAAGGCAGTATCGTTTCTGTCGAGCCAAGCAGCAAGCATATATCCGTTAAAAACAGGTTCCCCAATATGGCAATAACAAGTCCGAAACTGAAGGCGTAAAAGAATCCTGTCGATGCCATCTTTTCGGCACTCTCATAATCTTTTGCACCAAGTTTTCTTGAAATGAAGTTTCCGGAACCATGTCCGAAGAAGAAACCGAATGCCTGAATGATTGCCATTATTGAGAAAGAGATTCCAACGGCTGCAGTTGACTGAGTGTTGATTTGCCCTACGAAATAGGTATCAGCCATTACATAAAACGAAGTGACTAGCATGCTTATTATAGTAGGTACAGCCAACGAAGTGATAAGTCTCGGAATAGGTGCTGTAGTCATCATTTTATGTTTGTCTTGTGCAGTTCTTTTCATATATTACAGTTTTGAGTGAAAAACCGGAACAATGTCCGCTTACGATAAAAATCATACAAAAATATAAGTTTTTTCCCTTTTTTGTCCTATAAATGAGCTCTTTCGTCGGTCTTCGTAAGATAAATTAATATACTATTAGTTCATTATTCTTCATATTTGCGTATCTTTGTACCCAATAGTAAATAAATCAATTAGAAAAATATAAAATAAGTTAGAAAAATGGCACAGGAAGACGTTTTCAAGAAATTGGTTTCTCACTGCAAAGAATATGGTTTTGTATTCCCTTCAAGTGATATATATGATGGATTAGGAGCCGTATATGATTATGGCCAGATGGGTGTTGAACTGAAAAACAACATCAAGCAGTATTGGTGGCAGAGCATGGTGCTTTTGCACGAAAACATTGTAGGTATTGACTCTGCAATCTTCATGCACCCTACTATATGGAAGGCTTCAGGTCACGTTGATGCTTTCAATGACCCATTGATTGACAACCGCGACTCAAAGAAACGTTACCGTGCTGACGTTCTGATTGAAGAACAGATTGCAAAATACGAGGATAAGATAAATAAGGAAGTCGCTAAGGCAGCAAAGAAATTCGGTGATGCTTTCGATGAAGCTCAGTTCCGTAGCACAAACGCACGTGTTCTTGAGCACCAGGCTAAACTTGACGCTTTGCACGACCGTTATGCAAAGGCAATGAATGCAAACGATTTGAACGAATTGCGTCAGATTATCCTTGATGAAGAAATTGTTTGTCCTATCTCAGGTACTAAGAACTGGACAGAAGTTCGTCAGTTCAACCTTATGTTTACTACAGAGATGGGTTCTACTGCAGATGGAGCAATGAAAGTATATCTTCGTCCTGAAACAGCTCAGGGTATTTTCGTAAACTATCTTAACGTACAGAAGACCGGCCGTATGAAGGTTCCTTTCGGAATCGCACAGATAGGTAAGGCTTTCCGTAACGAAATCGTTGCACGTCAGTTCATCTTCCGTATGCGTGAGTTCGAACAGATGGAAATGCAGTTCTTCGTTAAGCCGGGAACAGAACTTGAATGGTTCAAGACTTGGAAAGAAACCCGTCTGAAATGGCATAAGGCTCTTGGCTTCGGCGATGACCACTACCGCTACCATGATCACGAAAAACTTGCCCACTATGCAAACGCAGCAACAGATATCGAATTCCTGATGCCGTTCGGATTCAAGGAAGTAGAAGGTATCCACAGCCGTACAAACTTCGACTTGAGCCAGCACGAAAAATATTCAGGCAAGAGCATCAAGTATTTCGACCCTGAAATCAACGAAAGCTACACTCCGTACGTTATCGAAACATCAATCGGTGTAGACCGTATGTTCCTCAGCATCATGAGTGCATCATACTGCGAAGAAAAACTTGAAAACGGCGAAACTCGTGTAGTTCTGAAATTGCCTGCAGCTTTGGCTCCTGTTAAACTTGCCATCATGCCTTTGGTTAAGAAAGACGGTCTGCCTGAAAAAGCACGCGAGATAATGAACGACCTTAAGTTCCACTTCAACTGCCAGTATGACGAAAAAGACAGTATCGGTAAGCGTTACCGTCGTCAGGATGCAATCGGTACTCCATACTGTATCACAATCGACCATCAGACATTGGAAGATAACTGCGTAACATTGCGTAACCGTGATACAATGCAGCAGGAACGTGTCGCTATTTCTGAACTTAACAATATCATCGCTGACAAAGTAAGTATCACAAGCTTGTTGAAAGCTATACAATAATTTATGCTTATGAATAATAGAATAACATGGCTCGTTGTCATACTTTCTGCATTGACTATCGGATTCTCCTCTTGTGCTAAAGATACAGAGGTAGTCAATCCGTATGCCAACTGGAAAGAAAGAAACGAGCAATTTCTGGATTCAATAGCAGATGTAGCGGCAAATCCACCGGCTGGTGAAATTTGGGATAAATATGAAAATTATAAGATAGATTTCGACGACCCTATCAACAGTTCAATGTCGCCTTATCAATATAAGGTATATGACTATGTGTATGTGAAATATGCTTCTGAAGCGGATATCCTTGATCCTGCTATTGAAGAGGATAGAATATACTATTCAGATACAGTTTCCGTGGCATATCAGGGCTTTCTTATAAATGATGTCCGCTTTGACGGAAACTATTACGGAACCTTTGATAAGGAAGTCAATGACAATTTCACTACATTCGGTGTAAGTGAAGTTGTTGTCGGATGGACCACTGCATTGATGAATATGAAACCCAAAATGAACGACGTAGCTACCTTATACATTCCTTACCAGATGGGATACGGAGAAAGCGGAAGCGGTAGTACCATCAAGGGATACTCCACACTGATATTTAAACTATACATAGATGAGGTTATACATCCGGATGTAGACCAATAATTATACTTGGAATATAACCGACAATGAATAGAAAAGCATCCACAATGGTTATCACTGTTCTGGATGCTTTTTTGTTATAAACAAATTATTAGTTTGTTAGTTTTTAAGTTAGTTGTTGTGAACTTAAAACTCACAAACTTAAAAAACTAATAAACTTAGAAACTTACACTTATGCCTTTAAATTTACCCGATAGACTTCCTGCCATTGATATTCTGAAGGAAGAAAACATATTCGTTATAGACAGTTCGAGGGCTACATCGCAGGACATCCGTCCGCTTAAGATTGTCATTCTCAATCTTATGCCCCTGAAGATAACTACAGAAACAGACCTGATACGTCTTCTGTCGAACTCACCACTTCAGATAGAAGTGAACTTCATGAAAATAAAGAGCCATACCTCGAAGAATACCCCGATAGAACACATGAAAGCTTTCTACCGCGATTTCGACGATATGCGCGACGAGAAGTTCGACGGTATGATTATCACCGGAGCGCCAGTTGAGCATCTCGATTTCGAGGATGTCAACTATTGGGACGAGATTCAGGAGATATTCAACTGGACACGTACCCACGTAACCTCTACTTTCTATATCTGCTGGGCCGCTCAGGCCGGACTGTACCATCATTATGGAGTACCTAAATATGCGTTGGACAAGAAGATGTTCGGTATCTTCGAGCATCACATCTGCGACGGATTCAGCCAGTTGCCGATATTCCGCGGATTCGACGATGAATTCTTCGTACCTCACAGCCGTCATACAGAGGTGCGCCGTGAAGATATAGAGAAATGTCCGGAGCTGTCAATCATTTCAGAGTCAGAATATTCCGGAGTACATATAGTGATGGCGCGTGGCGGACGCGAATTCTACGTTACAGGCCATTCGGAATACTCACCGCTTACACTCGACGGAGAATACCGCCGCGACTTGGGTAAAGGTCTGCCTATCGACATGCCTAAGAACTATTATCGCGACAATGACCCTGACAAAGGACCGGTGGTGAGATGGCGCAGCACTGCAAACCTGCTGTTCTCCAACTGGCTCAACTACTATGTATATCAGGAAACTCCATACGATATTAATCAGATTAAGTAATGATAAAACAACGTCCTATAGAACTTCTTGCTCCTGCCAAGAACCTTGAATGCGGTATAGAGGCTATCAATCATGGCGCCGATGCAGTCTATATCGGTGCGCCACGTTTCGGTGCGCGTGCCGCTGCAGGCAATTCCATAGAAGACATCAAGGCTTTGGTGGAGCATGCACATCTGTATAACGCACGCATATACGTCACCGTAAATACCATTCTGCACGACGAGGAATTGCCGGAAACGGAGAAAATGATATGGGAGCTCTATCGTGCCGGTGTCGATGCCCTGATTATACAGGACATGGGTATCACGCGCCTTAACCTTCCGCCTATAGCCCTTCATGCCAGCACACAGATGGACAACCGCACGCCGGAGAAGGTGAAGTTCCTTTCGGATATCGGTTTCCGTCAGGTGGTTCTTGCACGCGAGCTCTCACTCGATGAGATTAGGAAGATACACGATACCTGCCCCGAAACACTTCTCGAGGTGTTCATACACGGTGCCTTGTGCGTAAGCTACAGCGGACAGTGCTACGTCAGTCAGGCTTGCTACGGACGAAGTGCCAACCGTGGCGAATGTGCCCAGTTCTGCCGTCTGGCTTTCGACCTGGTTGATTCCAACGGAAAGACAATAGAGCAGAACAAGCATCTGCTCTCGCTCAAGGATATGAACCAGAGCGACAATCTTGAGGCATTGCTCGATGCCGGAGCTACATCGCTGAAGATAGAAGGCCGGTTGAAAGATGTATCGTATGTGAAAAATGTCACTGCGTACTATCGTCAGAAACTTGATGCAATATTCAAGTACCGTAAGGAGTATGTCAGAGCATCGTCCGGAACGGTGAAGACTACATTCACTCCGCAACTTGACAAGAGTTTCAGCCGCGGATTTACCGATTATTTCCTCCGCGGACGAAATCCGGGAATATTCTCATTCAGTACCCCTAAGTCGTTAGGCGAGGAGGTAGGTACGGTTAAGGAAATCAGAGGAAACTACTTTACCGTAGCAGGAGTGAAATCGTTCAGTAACGGCGACGGACTTTGCTATATCGACGATAACGGCCGTCTGCAGGGATTCAGGGTGAACCGTGTGGAGAACAACAAACTGTTCCCGCAGGATATGCCGCGACTGAAACCAAAGACACGACTCTACCGTAACTTCGACCAGGAGTTTGAGAAACTGATGCAGAAAAAGTCGGCAGAAAGAAAGATGGCGGTCGATATCTGTCTTACTGAAAACAATTTCGGATTCACATTAAGCCTTACAGATGAGGACGATAACAGCGTATCTCTCACACTGCAACGTGCGAAAGAACCGGCACGCACACCGCAGACTGACAATCTGAGAAATCAGTTGGGCAAGCTCGGTAACACCCCGTTTGAGGCAAAGGATATAAAGATAGATTTGTCCGATAACTGGTTTATCCCTTCATCAGAGCTTTCCGAACTCAGACGTAATGCTGTGGAGAAACTGCTTGAAGTGCGCAGGATAAACTATCGCAGGGAAGTGTTCCGCATGAAGGAAACGAAGAGCAAGTTCCCTGTAAGCACCTTGACATATCTCGGCAATGTGATGAACAGCTATGCTGCCGAATTCTACAAGAACCACGGAGTGCTGAAAGTAATGCCGGCATTCGAGAAGGAACAGCCTAAGGATGCCGTTCTGATGTTCTGCAAGCATTGCATCCGCTACAGCATGGGCTGGTGTCCGGTACACCACAAGGTACGTTCGCCGTTCCGCGAGCCATATTATCTTGTAAGTTCCGATGGCAGACGCTTCCGTCTGGAGTTTGACTGCAAGCAGTGTCAGATGAAAGTTCTTGCAGACAACCCGGCTCAGTAACCATAAGTTTCTTTTGTCAGATTCCCACATTAAAAGGAAAATAAGCCTATGTTTTTTGGTGCCGACTATAGTCTGCAGCATTGCCCACTATGGTCGGCAGCTCTGCCCACTATAGTCGGCAGCATTGCCGACCATAGTCAGCACTAAAAAATGTATGGTCAAATCAGACTTGATTCTTGGATATTACTTCTCATCCAACAGTCTGGAAGGAATATTCTTCTTCGGAGTAATACCGAGTTCCTTAAGCATTTCCGCCTGTCGGATGAGATTTCCCTTACCTTCCGACAGCTGCGAGCGTGCATTGCCGTATGCCGTATTTGCAGTGTTTATCGCATCCCCAATCTTCTCGAATGTTTCCGCAAATCCCGCCATCTTCTCATAAAGTGCAGTTCCGCGTTTCACTATCTCCTGAATGTTCTTTTCCTGATACTCCCGTTTCCAAAGGTCAAGAGCCAGTCTGAGGGCTGCAATCAGATTGGTAGGACTCATCAACACCACCTTTTTCTGATAAGCATAGTTCCATAGGTTGTTGTCTGCCTGGAGTGCAAGCACGTAAGCCGGTTCGTTAGGTATGAACATCATCACGAAATCCAGTGCCGACACGTTGTATTTTGAATAGTCTTTCTTGCTCAGTTCGTCTATATGAGCCTTTACAGAGCGAAGATGTTCTTTCAGATACTGTTCTTTTTCGGCCTTGTCGTCAGTTCCTATATATCCGGCATAAGCCGTTAGCGACACTTTGGAATCGATTATTACATGACGGTTGTCTGGATAGACCACCAAAACGTCCGGCTGAAGTCGCTGTCCCTGTTCGTTTTTCAGATATTCGCCGTTCTCGTCTTTCAGGAACTCCTGGCGGAAATACTCCTCACCTTCGCGCAGACCCGAGTTTTCAAGTATGCTTTCCAGTATCATTTCGCCCCAGTTTCCCTGCATCTTTGAGTCACCTTTCAGAGCCTTTGTCAGATTGTTGGCATCGTCGCTTATCTGTTTGTTCAGCAAAACGAGTTCCTTTATTCTGTCTTCGAGCGAGAAACGCTGTTTCGATTCCTTCTCATATACCTCTGCCACTTGGTGCTTGAATTCGTTCAGATTGTCGCCGAAAGGCTTTAGCAGACTGCTGAGGCTTTCGGTGCTCAGCTTGTTGAAGGTCTCTGTCTTCTGCTGGAAAATCTTGTTGGCGATGTTCTCAAATTCTAAGTTGAACTGTTTGTGCATTGAGGTAATCTCTTCTTTCTGGTTTTCCAGTTTCTCGGCCAAATTGCGGTTTTCAGCCTTCAATGATGCTGAAACAGTGTATGCCTCATTTAGCTGGCGTGCGCTTTCGTCAAGCTTATCCTGCAGTTTCTGTATGTTCTGTCTAAGATTCTCAACCTGCTGTGCTGCCTTAATCTGCTCGTTTCTCAACAGCTCAGTTGAGTGTTCCTGCTGCATTTTCAGTTGGGATTGCAGTACACTCGATTTCCTTGCGGAAATCAGGTGTCCGATAATTATTCCCAATATGCATCCTACTATTGTTCCTATTATTATATATATTGTCATTTTCTAGAAGTTATAGAATATATTACATTCCTCCCTGTCCTCCGCCAGAAGAGCCGGAACCGCTACCTCCTCCTGATTTAACATCATCGTTGTTGATGCTTCGGTTTGTTTTCTTTACCTGAGTTTTCAGCTCACCGAATCTCCAGCTTATGCTTATTGAATAGCCGAGATTATAGTATTTGTTTTTGCTCCAAGAGCGGAAGGTGTCCGTAACAGTATTGTTTTCGTATGTATTGTATTTGTTGAAGATATTGTTGGCTGACAGTGAAACGCTCAGTCTATTTTCTTTCAGGAATGAACGTGACAGTCCCAGACCGTAGTAATAATATGACGAGCCTTTACCCTGTAAAGTTATATATGGAGTACTTCCACCTCCGTAAACGCTGAGTTGCAGGTTCCAAGGAAGAGTTTGCTGTATGTTTCCGAACATGTTGCCGTTGAAACCGGAATTTCTGGTATCAAGCAAATCGCTGCTATAGTCAGAATAAGAGCCTGATGCGTTGATTGATATTCTAGTCTTGTTGCCCGGGTTCCAGTTCATCCACAATGACAGTCTCGTGATCTGTTTCTTTCCGGCATTCATATATGTATTTTCCATTATACTGTTGTTCATGAAAGAATATCTCTCTATACCGTTGTTTGTGAACGTATAGTTAAGGTTTGCGTTTATATTGAACTTGGCAGAGAAAGAACTGTATGTCAGTCCTACTATGTGTGCCTTCTCTGTTTCCAGGTCAGGATTACCGTAGCTCACTGATGTAGGGTTACTTTCGTCGCGGAAAGGGTTAAGATACCATATACCGGGACGATTGATACGCATGTTGTAGTTGGCTTTCAGTGTTGATGTTGTGCCAAGCATATATGACATATTCACGGTAGGAACAACATCGTCGAAACCGGCATTGAAATTACTTTCCGACTGGAGTGCGTATTTCACATCCATGAAGGTATGTTCGTATCGTACACCTGCCTTGAAACCGAACTTCTTCAGCTTTAGCTGATAGTCGGCATATGTTGCAAGGATGCTCTGTCCCTGGTCGAATATGCTCGACATTTTATTGTCTTGAAGCATCGAACCGTCATCTTGCTGAATGAAATATTTACTGTCGCTTGCGCTCAGACGATAGATGTATTTCATACCGGCATCAATATAGTGCTTGTCGTTTATAGGATTAACGTAGTCTACCTGTCCTGTATGCTCAGATGTATGCGCATCATTGTCAAAATACTGATTTTTCAGCGAGAAAGGAACATCTACAATATCGATATATTCCGTAGTAGATTCACTGTTGTTTGGAGAATCGTTGTACTTATACGAAACAGTAAGATATTCGCCTTTGGTCTTGAAGGAATGCTGATAGTCGAAGTTTATGCCTACATTACCGAAACCGCTTGTTGATTTGTTCAGTGTATTGTATCGGTATGTCAGTTCTTCCATATTGTTCTGCATGCGGTTCTTTGAATTACTGTTAGTCTTGAATTTGCCTCCGAACATATTTGCGGAGAATGTTATCAGGTTTAATGTGTCAATCTCATAACTACCTTCCAAATTCCCGAACTGGAAATTGCCGTCGCTTTTTGAGGAGCCTTCACTGTTGAGATATTTGTTTGTGTCCGAAGTGTAGTCCTCACGTCCGGAACTGAAGTAACTGCGTGGCTGCATGTTGTAATTGTACGAATAGTTACCGGATACGGTAAACTTACCCACTTGAACAGTACCGTACGCATATCCTGCGAAGCCTTGATTGCTTGCCCTTCCTCCGAGTGTGACATTATATCCCTGCATCTTGGTGTCTGTAGTGATAATGTTCAGAATACCTCCGATACCTTCCGCATCGTATTTTGCTCCCGGTTCTGTTATTACTTCTATCGATTTGATGCTGCTGGCAGGCAGACTTCTCAACACCTCTTTGGGATTATTGCTCATCAGAGTGTTGGGCTTTCCGTTTACGTGTACCTTGAAGCTGCTTGAACCGTTCACCTGGATGTTGTCCTCACCATCTACAGTCACGAGAGGTACTTTCTTGAGCATCTCCAGTGTGGTGTTGGTCTTTGAGTCCGGGTCGTCCTCCATGCTGTAGGTTATTTTGTCTATTTCAGCTTTCACGAGAGGTTTCTGTGCCACCACTTCCACACCTTTAAGCATTTCTGTTGTCTCGGAAGTGAAAATCGTTCCGAGATCAACAGATTTCTTGCTTGTGCTTAATGTAAAGTTTCTTTTTACGGTATTCTTTCCTACCGATGAGAGAGTTATGACGTAGTCACCCGGCTCGGACAGTTTCTCGTTGAAACGTCCTTTTTCGTCGGTGACCGAAAGTTTTACGTTTTCATCAGGATTTGCCGCACTTGATATTCTTACTGTTGCGTATGGCTCGCTTTCATTAAGAAGTGAGTCAACTAAGATGCCTTTCACTGAATATGTACCGCCCTGTTTTTGTGCAAACACTGTAGCTGTAGTAAGGCATACGAGGAAACATATTAATCCTCTTAAAACATTAGATGACATTTTTGTTCGATTTTGAATTTATTTTCTTGATACTTTTGAAGCTCCACTTGTTGACACGTCAGATTTGGCTGTGCCTCCGAATGATAATTTCGATGCTCCGGACACATCTCCTGTAATATTTTTGTTGCATATTATTTCAGCCTTGCTGGCACCGCTTATATCTACATCTGCATAATCGGTGTTCAGATTTTCTGATGATAATTTCGATGCTCCGCTTACATTGATTTCAGCATTTACGGCTTTACCTCCTATATTTGCAGATGATGCCCCGTTGACACTGGCTTTCAGCGACTGACAGTTGATATTTGCTTCAAACTTCGATGCTCCGGACACTTCAATATCAAGTTCTTCCGCCTTAATCTCTTCATCCGAACTGAATGATGAAGCGCCTGAAATTTCGATGTTTTCCAGCTCCTTGCTTGCCGGAACCAATGCGGTAACCTTGAAAGGACTTTTAAAGCTAGAAGCGTAAATCTCAATTCCGTCTTCATCGTGAACTACCTTTATTTTAGGAAGAATTGAAGAATCGGCAATAATCTGAATTTTGTCAATGTCGTGTCTGTAGTCCACTTTTATTGCACTTCTCACGCTTAATGATTTATATGAGGTATTCACATCATATATGGAAGTAGCCTCATTTTTGCTTGTTGCAGTACTTATCATGCAAGATGTGGCTGTAAAAGAAGTTACGGCACTGATTGTAAGTATTGAAAGAAAATTCTTTAGTTTCATGGTTTCCTTTGATTTAAATTATTATATTAGTTTGTGGTTTTCTTTATTTGTTGTCTTTCAGGAATTGTTTGTAGAGAGCTGATATTTCCGGTCCTGATATCCCAAGAATCTTCATTGTGCGGAACATTTCCGGCAGTTCCTCGTTCAGGAATGTCTCTTTTCTGAACGAGAGAATCTTATCTTTTGCCCCTTGTCCTACGAAATATCCTATACCCCTTTTATTATAAATAATTTCCATCCCCTGCAGATAGTCGTAAGTGCGCATCATGGTATTTGCGTTCACTTCCACCATTGCGGCATATTCTCTTACGGACGGTATTCGTTCTTCTTCCTTGTATGTGTCATGAAGAATCTCGTCCATAATTCTGTCTGCTATCTGCAAATATATTGATTTCGATTCTTTAAATTTCATCTTCTGAACAGTTTTCTATCGGTGATTTGTGAATTTCTAAACAAATGATAACTCAGAGTCCAGTTAAAAACTGTAAGTGCCAGGAAGATAATGCTTATGGTAGAAAAGATAACCTCCTCATTTATCCATGAACTTTTATCTGCCAGGTTTTCCATCCATTTTAGTATATATATAAGAGTTCCTTCGTCAGATATATTAATCAGCATATATAATATAAGGAAAAATGCTGCCATACATATTCCCCATGTTTTTATGAAAGGATGCTTTCTGAAGTAAGTACCACCCAATATATAAATGGAGTGTCCCCATAAACCGTTTGAAATTAAAAACAGGTAAGGTATGAATGTTGATGATGCTCCGTATGTTTCAGGATTGATATGAATTGTATCATAAAAAGAAACAGACATTATATCAAACAGGCAGAAACTGGAAAATTCTTTCGGAGCATCGAATAGCGGCAGTAGAGCAAGTCTGGTAAGTTCGGCAAAAAACAGCCCCACAAAAAAGATTACCATAGAAGTAATGCATACATATATTGCTCTGCTTATGAACTTTTCTCCGTTTGTAGCCGGAAGCATCATGTACGAGATACGTTTGTTTTTTGTATTCATCACTTCCATTATTCTTGTGGCACATACTATTAGATAGAAGAATGTGACGAATGACAATATTGAATGGAAGGTGTTGCAGAAACTTGTGTATTGTATTTCACCTGTTTCTCCACGATTGCCGGACAATACACTGTACATTCCGAATAGAAAAGCCATTGCGGCACCGGAATAGCATGCTATAAGTCTGTATATGTTGGTTTTCCAATTCTCCATCATATCGCGTTTCATTACCGCCATGAGTCTTGTAAAACTGAAATTTATATTTGTAGTCATAACTGTTCCTCCTTGCTTATTTGTTGAACACTTCCTGTATTTTGTTTCTTTCGGCCAATATGGCATTGAAAAGAACTTCCAGATTCATAGGACTTTCTTCTCCGAATATGTTTTCCATTATGATACTGTTGCCCTGTACAGACGGTTGTATGAACAGTACCCCGTCGGTAGGCTCGTTCATGCTTTGTTCGCAGAAGTATAGCCTGTCTGTAATTTCCTTTACCGATTTATCCAGCAACACCTCAGTACCGTCTATTATTGTTATGTGGTCAAGCAATCTGTCAATGTCCCTTACCTGATGGGTAGAAATTATGATGGTCTTCTCGTCTGTCATTCCAGATGCTATGACTTTCCTGAACTGGCTTTTAGACGGTATGTCCAGTCCGTTTGTTGGTTCGTCCATGAGCAGGAGAGAGGTGTTTGTGGCAAGAGCGAAGCACATATACGCTTTCTTCTTCTGTCCCATCGAAAGTTCGCCGAGGTTGATATCCATTCCGAGGTCGAAATCGTTGAGGCAAGTATTCAGTGTTTCGTTGCTGAAATCAGGGTAGAAACCGCTGTTTAGCTTTACGAACTGTTTCATCGACAGGTTTGGCAGGTCGAATTCCTCAGGAACCAGATAAATGTCCGACAGTGTCTGTGGAAGACGTCTTCTGATGTCTATGCCTTTTATAGTTACATTTCCGTGAGAAGGTTTGAGCAATCCGCATATGATATACAATAGAGTGGATTTACCTGTCCCGTTCTTTCCGAGCAGGCCTACTATTTTCCCTTTTTCTATTTCAAGGTTGAAATCATTGAACACCTGTTTGTTTTTCCCGTATCCGAAGGTAAGATGTTCGGCTTTAATCATTGTTGTATCCATAATTGTTTGTTAGTGTATTAGTTGATTAGTACACTGCAAATGTATTCCTTTTTATTGAATATACAATAGTGTGAACGTAGTTTTAATATAAATTTACCTTTCCGATAAACAAAGTATTTATTCAAATTGTTATAAATAATAACTTCGTGTTATAATTCTTATTATCTTACGCTGCGATAAACTATTAATAAATAAAATTTATGAACAGACTGTTTTTCTATGTATTGTTGTCTTTGGCTGCTGTATTGTCTTCATTTGCACAGAATGTTGATAAATCGCTTGTCTCTAAAAAAGCCGAAGAGGCTAAAAAGGCTGCCGAGGAGCTTAAAAAGGTTGATACCGGTGATAAGATTTGGACTTTCTCCGGAGTAGTAGGAACTAATGCTGCCGCTACAGGTATGGTAAACTGGGCTGCCGGAGGTAAGAACAATGTCAACGGCATAGCTTTTGCCAGATTGAGGCTTTTGTGGAAAAAAGACCATTTCGCATGGGATACAAGCCTTGACACAGAGTACGGTCTTTCATGGATTGACCAGGATGAGGATCCTTTGCAGAAATCGAACGATAAAATAAACTTCTCGACCAAGATGGGGTGGGAGTTCCGCAAGTCGTGGTATCTGACTGTCTTAGGTTCGTTCCAGTCGCAATATGCCATGGGATATGAATATGTCACTGGATATAACCCTCCGATATCCAAATGGCTGGCACCTTCGTACACGGATTTTTCTGTTGGTATTGACTGGAAGCCTAACAAGATATTTTCGGTTTATGCATCACCTATTGCCGGTAGAATAACTTCAGTGTCAGTCTCTGACAGATTTAATGACAGGTTCAGAGAACAGTATAATGAGGATATGAAGAAACTTGACCCAAACGCGGAATGGGTGGACTATGATTTGCGTCAAGTTTTGCAGGAGAAATACGGAACCTATGTCTATGCTGATGACGGCGAAACGAAGGTGTATAAGAATGCCCGTGCCGAATTCGGTTTTACCTTCAAGGGAGCGATAAATTATAAGTATAAGGATCTGACACTGATGACAACATTGGGACTATTCACTCCTTATGCATGGGATAAAAGACCGATAAACAATCCAGACTCATATTTCAAGTATATGGACAATAACCGCCGTTTCGGAAATTTTGATGTTGACTGGGATGTGGCAATATCATATCAGTTGCTGAAACTTCTGAATGTCACTCTGTCAACGAGTCTGAAATATTACAACGGCTTGCTTATCGACAAGGTACATGATGACGGTACGACAACAGTGGCCGAACGTGTACAGTTCAAGTCGGTACTTGGTTTGGGAGTTGGATATACGTTCTGATTGTGAATATGCAAAAAGATTGTTCCCGGGTATTATTATCTGGAAACAATCTTTTTTATCAATAAAGATGTACTAATCTTATTTTCTCATGTCGACTTTTTGTACGCTGCCACGAAGTTTGTCTTTAATCGCATCTACAGTTTTATCATCAGTCATTTTGTCAACTTTGAGAGATAATACTGAATTCTCGCTCCATGTTTTTGTTTTAATCATTATTACTCCTTCTTTCTTGTCGAATACACCGTATTTATGGAATATTTCCTGTGCCTTGTTCGCTTCTTTTATAACTTCTATTCTTTCAATGTTTTGAGGGTTTAAGGCATTGAATTCTTTTTGTGATGCTACTTTATCGTCTATTAAAATCAGGACGTTTTCTAATGACTTATTGAAACTTACGTTTCCGGGCATAGTGTGAGAGCCTGTAGTGGTTTTAGCTTCAGCTTTATCTTGTTTATCAAGTCTGAAAGTCACTGGTACAGTATATTTTACTGGAACGGCCTTTCCTCTTTGCATTCCTGGAGTCCATTTAGGCATATTGGCAAAAACTCTTATAGCCTCTGCATCAAGCGATGGAGATACGCTGTGCATGATTTTGAAGTCTGAAGTGTATCCGTCAGTTCCAACGGTAAACTGGACAATCACCCTTCCCTGCTTTTTTTCTCTTACGGCATCAGCCGGGTATTTGATGTTTCGGGCAATGTATTTCATCAACTCGGACACTCCTCCGGGGTATTCAGGCATCTGTTCCACTACCATATAGACTTCTCCGTTTTGCGATGTTGAGGCTTGTGACACATCCTCCTTTTGTGGCTTTTCTTCCTGTTCATAACCTACTACAACTACTTCGTCCGTAACCTGTACCTCGTCCTTCATTCTTATTGATTTGTCTTTCATGTTTTTAACCTCAATAGCTGAAGCGACGAAAGAACATGTCTGCTTTCCGATATACGAAACTACTATTACAGAATTTTCTGTTACTCTTAAGCTGAATTTCCCATTTTCATCTGAAATAGTTCCGTTCGTGCTACCTCTTTCTATTATACTGGCAGCCTTTATTGCTTTTCCAGTGGCATCATCAACGACTTTACCTTCTACCAGTATAAGTCCATTAGGTTTGGAATAAGTGTTTTCTACCTCATGATTTTCCGTAATTGCCGAAAAATCATTAACTTTGACACTTGAAATCTCGTCAGTTAATTTTGAGATTTCAGGATGGGCAAAGGCGGCAACTGCTACAGCTGCCAATGGAAGTATGTAGAGATACTTCGCACGTGCCCATGGGCTGGATTTCTTTTTCATCATCATAGTGATACGTTTTTTAAGTTTACTGTGATTAAAGCTGTTGGCGATTGAGTAGAGCCTTGAGCCGACAGCTTTTTTTATTAATAATAGTTGATAATTCTTCGCATCTATACCGTTTCTTATCACTGTTTCGTCGGCTTCAAACTCGTGTACGTTCTGAAGTTCCGATTTGATAAGCCATGATGCCGGGTTGAACCATTGCAGAAGTATGCATAAATCTGTCAAAATTAGGTCTATGGAATGGAAATTTGTGATATGTGCCATTTCGTGACATAGTATTTCTCTGCCGTTTTCTTCCAGGTCAGTACGCGATATTACTATGCGGTTCATCCAGCTGAATGGAGATATATTTTCGTCTGTCACTATCAGCTTGATGTTCTTTACATTATTATTTATGTACAGACTGATATCTTCCTCTGTGCCTTTGCGGGTGATATTCAGCACTTTTCTGAACTGAAATATTTCTCTTGCTGTAAAGAACAGTATTCCGATGATGTATATAGCTGTAGCAAAAATAATGATATATTCCATTGCAGAATAATCGTTGGTATGTTGTGCTATATCCGAATTAATTATAACAGGTGCCGTCAGTAACTCGTCTATAGATTCTACGGCCTGAATAGTTTCTGTCGGATTCTCAATGCTGATTTTCACAAAAGGAATTATAGAACATATAATCATCAGTCCGATTAGGGAGAAACGGTTGAAACGATGGAAAGTTTCGCGGCTCATCAGCAGTTTGTAGAACAGATAGAATACAGCCAGACAAACAGCCGATTCCATTATATATATAAGTAGTGTTCCCATGTCAGTTTTTAGTTTTATGGTCCTTGGATTTGTGCTTTCCTGATATTCTTTAAGGACTTTCAGTTGTTCTTGGAGGTATTGTTTTCCTCTTCTACCTTGCGTATCAGTTCCTTAAGTTCGTCTATTGAGATATCTTCCTCCTTGACCAATGATGAAACTACATTCAGATAGGAATTGTTGAAATATTTGCTTATGATACCCTTTAGTGTACGGGTGCTGAAATCGTCACGGCTCACTGTGGCATAATACTGAAAAGTATTGCCATATGCCTTGTGGCCTATATAGCCTTTTTCTTCCAGTCCGCGGACAATTGTTGAGATTGTGTTAATATGCGGCTTAGGTTCTTCGTAGAATGAAAGAAGTTCTTTTACGAACAATGGACCTTTCTCCCAAAAAAGTTCCATGATTTCCTCTTCCTTTGATGTCAGTTTTTTCATAAGGCTTAGTCTTTAATTATCGTTTATGACAAAGTAACTAAAAAATATAGTTATTCAACTAAAAGTTATAGTTAAAGATGCTTAATCCTTTGAATATTAAATGTTATAATGGAATATGAGATGGATGATTACATATTTTGAGTCTTAATTAGGACTGTTCCTGCCGGCTGGTACAGACAATTATTTTGGCCGTTTCCTGACACTGGAAATATAACATCTTGTTTGCTGCAATAGAGATTTTCAGCTATAATAAATTCGATTTGAATTTGTTACTAATACTATTGTTATTACATTTGTAAAAATGTATTCCGTTGTTACTTTTTTATTCCGTAACAGTGCCATAATTGATAAAAATGATTAATACACTGATGATAAGCATATGGGACGATTTTATGATATATTGGATTTTACTCTTTTCGAGGGGGTAAATAAAGATGGTATAGCAGAATTTCTGAAGAATGCCTCCAACAAGATTTCTTCGTACAAGAAAGGCGGTATTGTCGTCCTACAGGACAGTGTGTGTAAGTCATTGTTGCTGTTGTGCCAGGGTACACTGCTTGCCAAGATGACGAATGCCGAAGGAAAGGAAATAGTTATAGAGCATCTTTCGGCTCCTGAAATACTGGCACCAGCGTTTATTTACGGAACGGAGAACAGATTTCCTGTAACACTGCAGGCTGAGGACGAAGTAATAATATGGTCTTTATCGAAGGATGATTTTCTTAAGATGATGGAAACCGACGATGCTCTTCTGCGGAACTTTCTACGCCAGATATCAGACAGGAGTGTCTTTCTGAGCCGGAAACTGAATGAGTTTGCTTTACAGAATCTGAGTACAAGAATTGTAAGCTATCTGCAGCGGAATGCAGTAATAACCAATATCCAGGATGTAGCTTTTATAATGGGAGTGGCACGCCCGTCGCTGTCGCGCACTCTATCAGCTATGGTGGAGGAAGGGGTGCTGCGAAAAACAGATGAAGGGTATATGTTGTTTTAATTGGAAAAGTGCATTATTAAACGCTTCGTCGTTTTAATCCAAACGACGAAGCGTTTAATATTGAATGACGAAGCGTTTTGAGACAGAAAAAAATGCTTGTCTGTCAGTCATTATGACATTATGTCATATTTCGCTTTTTGGCACAGTTTTGGTATCTATGCATATCGTCGAAAGACTTACAAATATATAGATAATAACAAATTAAAAAATATACGATTATGACTATTAAACCATTAGCAGACAGAGTTCTGATCCTTCCTGCTCCGGCAGAAGAAAAAACTATAGGTGGTATCATCATTCCTGATACAGCAAAAGAAAAACCATTACAGGGTAAGGTAATTGCAGTAGGTAACGGTACTAAGGATGAAGAAATGGTATTGAAAGTTAATGATACTGTTTTGTACGGAAAGTATTCCGGTACTGAAATCGAACATGAAGGTGTTAAATACCTGATGATGCGTCAGAGTGACGTTTTAGCAGTAGTGGAATAATATTAATAATCAACAATTTAAAAATTTAGACAATTATGGCAAAAGATATTCTCTTCAACATTGACGCTCGCGATCAGTTGAAAAAAGGTGTGGACGAACTTGCTAACGCAGTGAAAGTAACACTTGGTCCTAAAGGACGTAACGTTATTATAGAAAAGAAATTCGGTGCTCCTCATATCACTAAGGATGGTGTGACAGTAGCAAAAGAAATAGAATTGGATGACGCATTCCAGAACACTGGTGCACAGCTTGTAAAATCTGTAGCTTCAAAGACAGGTGATGATGCAGGTGACGGTACTACTACTGCAACTGTATTGGCTCAGGCTATCGTAGGTGTAGGTTTGAAGAACGTTACAGCAGGTGCAAATCCAATGGATTTGAAACGTGGTATCGACAAGGCTGTAGCTAAAGTTGTAGAATCTATCAAGTCACAGGCTGAAACTGTAGGTGACAACTACGACAAGATTGAACAGGTTGCTACAATCTCTGCAAACAACGACCCTGTTATCGGTAAGCTTATTGCAGATGCTATGCGCAAGGTTTCAAAAGACGGTGTTATCACTATCGAGGAAGCTAAAGGTACTGACACTACAATCGGTGTAGTAGAAGGTATGCAGTTTGACCGTGGTTACTTGTCAGCTTACTTCGTAACTGATACAGAAAAGATGGAATGTGTAATGGAACACCCATACATTCTTATCTATGACAAGAAGATTTCTAACCTGAAAGATTTCTTGCCTATCCTTGAACCGGCAGTACAGAGCGGACGTCCTTTGTTGGTTATAGCAGAAGATGTTGACAGCGAAGCATTGACTACACTTGTAGTTAACCGTCTGCGCGGACAGTTGAAGATTTGCGCTGTTAAGGCTCCGGGCTTCGGCGACCGTCGTAAGGCTATGCTTGAAGATATCGCAGTATTGACTGGCGGTGTAGTTATCAGCGAAGAAAAAGGCTTGAAACTTGAACAGGCTACTCTCGAAATGCTTGGTACTTGTGATAAGGTTACTGTTTCTAAGGAAAATACTACTATCGTAAACGGTGCCGGTCAGAAAGAACTCATCCAGGAACGTATCAACCAGATCAAAGCTGAGATGAAGAATTCTACTTCTGACTATGACAAAGAAAAACTTCAGGAACGTCTTGCCAAATTGTCAGGTGGCGTAGCAGTTCTTTATGTAGGTGCTGCAAGCGAAGTTGAAATGAAGGAAAAGAAAGACCGTGTTGACGATGCTTTGTGCGCAACTCGTGCCGCTATCGAAGAAGGTATCGTACCTGGAGGTGGTGTAACTTACATCCGTGCAATCGATGCATTGGAAGGTTTGAAGGGTGACAACGCTGACGAAACAACCGGTATCGAAATCATCAAACGTGCTATCGAGGAACCTCTTCGTCAGATTGTAGCTAACGCTGGTAAAGAAGGTGCTGTAGTGGTACAGAAAGTACGTGAAGGTAAAGGTGACTTCGGTTACAATGCACGTACAGACGTTTACGAACACTTGCATGCTGCCGGTGTAGTTGACCCTGCAAAAGTAACTCGTGTTGCTCTTGAAAACGCAGCTTCAATAGCAGGTATGTTCTTGACTACTGAATGTGTAATTGTTGAAAAGAAAGAAGACAAACCAGAAATGCCAATGGGCGCTCCGGGAATGGGCGGCATGAGTGGCATGATGTAATCTTCCCCTTTTAATCACATAAAATATTGATATCAGACTCCTGTCGGGTAATGCTCGGCAGGAGTTTTTTATTATGATATCTATTCTATTTCATTATTGGCTTTGCCTGTAATTTGCTTGAGATAATCGGACGCTGACATTCCGAATTCTTCTTTAAAACATTGTCTGAAATAAACATTGCTGTTTATACCCACCTTGAATGCTATTTCCGATATTGTGTATTTACCTTCAAGAAGATATTTTTCGGCTAATTGCATTTTTATTTTCCTGATGAATTCGTTTGTAGAGAGTCCGGTCAGGGCTTTTATTTTTCTGTATAAAGTAGAACTACTCATACACATGATGTTTGACAACATATTTATGTCTATGTTTTCAGAAGAATCAAGTCCTTCGATTATTGAATTTGTAATCTTGTCGAGGAATTCCTTGTCTAATTTACTTATTGATTCACTGATTATGCTTTTCTTCTCTTCAAAGGAATTTCTTCCGTTATCTCCCGATTTTATAGAGAAATGTTCATATAATGAACGGCGTTGCGTCAGCAGATTACTTATTCGGCTCTGCAGCAGACTGGTACTGAACGGTTTTGTCAGATAAGAATCGGCTCCGGCCTTGTATCCTTCTTCCTTGTCCGTATTGCCGTCTTTTGCTGTCAGAAGTATTATAGGTATATGGCTTGTGCGTATGTCTGCTTTAAGTTTCTGACACATAGTTATACCGTTCATAACAGGCATCATCACATCGCTTATTATTACATCCGGCAAGCTGCTTGTGGCGATTTCCAGTCCTTCCTTACCGTTTGATGCCGTTTTAACATCGAACAGGTCGGTAAATGCGTCTGTTATGTAGTCGCAGATATCTATATTATCCTCTACTACAAGTATTATAGGGCGTGATATGTTATTCTCACTCATATTGGTGCTTCCCATGCCGGCCTCTTTGTGTTCTGCGATGTTCGTTTCGCAATTTTCGTCTTCTACGTGAAGAGCATTAGGGTATGTATTTTCGGCAGATAGTTTCAGGAAGAATTTTGTTCCTATATTAACTGTGCTTTCTATCTGAATTTCCCCTTCATGCAGTTTCACCAGATTATTAACCAAAGCAAGTCCTATACCGGTTCCTGAAGCCTGATGTTTTCCTCTTTCCTGATAGTATCTTTCAAAGATATGCTTTATCGCTTCTTCTTTTATTCCATATCCTGTATCCTCTACTACCAATTGAGCATACCTGGTATTATTCTCTGTAATCCATCCGGCGGAGATTTTTATAAATCCTTTCTCTGTATATTTAAGAGAGTTTGAGATAAGATTATCCAGGATAACCGTTATTATTTCCTTGTCGAAATACAGAATCATGTTCTCTTCAGCTTCTATGAAGATAAGTACATTGGGATTTCGGTTCAGTTCTTTGTATTTCAGTCCTGTTTCATAGACAATTCTTGTCAGATTACCTTTTGATACACACAGTTTCTTGTTTTGTGTTTCAGTCTTTCTGAAGTCAAGAATCTGGTTTATCAGGTTCAGCAGGCGTAAAGCACTTTGATGAATTACTGATATGCGGTGCTGGTCCTTTGCTGATAGGGTATTACTTTTCACCATATCCTCTAACGGACCGATAATCAGCGTTAGAGGTGTACGCAGTTCATGCGTTATGTTTGTAAAGAACCTCAGACGTTCGTCGTTAAGTTCTTGTTCCTGTTCGTGGCTTTTCTTTTCTGCCTCATAAAGATACTCAAGATTGAGCTTACGTTTATAAATAACTGTAGCCAAATACATTATTCCTATGGCTATGATTGCGTAAATCAGTTTAGCCCACCATGTGAGCCAGATTGGTGGAGTTACAGTTATTCCGAGCTCTGAAATCTTTTCCGACCATTCCTGATTTCTTATTCTTGTCTTTATGAGAAGTTGATATTCTCCGGGAGGCAGATTCCTGAATGTTATATTATTCTGGTCTTTTATGTTGTACCATGCATCAGCCAGTCCCTTAAGCATGTATGCAAACTCGGCTCTTTCGTTGAATGAATAATCCTGTATACTGAATGAAACATTAAAACTGTTCTCCAGATATTTTAATTTAATTCCCTCATTGTTTATTACCTGTATTTCTTTATCGTTTTTGTCCCCGTCTGTCAGTGGTCCAAGTATTGTTACTTTTCCGAAAGTAGTTTGTGGAGCTTCTTTTTTTTCAAGGACATTTTTCGGGTTGAAATAGCATAGGCCTTTAGTTGAACCGAAATAAATAATATCGTTTCTGTTTTTGCATACACTTCTTCCGGTGAACCCGGCTATAGGAACATTTTCTCTGTAATTATAATTGTTGAAAGATTCCGTATCATGACGCAAGCAACTGATACCCTTGTTTGTACTGAACCAGATGTTCTTGTTATCATCTTCTATGATGGCCCAGATAAAGGTATTTTCAAGTCCGTCATTTTTTTGATAGACTTTATATTTGTCGATTGCACCGTGTTCGAATTTTACTATACCTTCTCCCGAACCGGCCCAAATATTTCCTTGACTATCCTCAAAAATCTGATTGATAGTGTTCGAAGGAAAACCATAATATGTATTAAAGGTCTTTAATAAACTGCCATCGCTTGAGAAAATAAATATTCCGCCTCCGTAGCTTCCTGCCCAGATTCGTTTTTTACTGTCTTTTATAACTGTTCGTATGAGATTATCCGGACAGTTAATGTGTCGGATTATATTCTTTATATCTCTATCTATCTGATATATCCCGTTGCTTGTTCCTACCCATATTGTTCCGTCACTGTCTTCAAACAGTGAGCGTACGTCTTGTGTCGATTCGTTTTCGGGAAATATTTGTCTGAATTCTTTCGTAACGGAGTCATAATACATTATACCTCCATAGAACACTCCGAACCATAAGTTCCCCTTCCTGTCGCATAGCGCTGTCTGGATGGAATTTCCACTTATTCTTCCATTCTGTGTAGTGTACGTGGCTATTCTTTTCCCATCGGCCAGAACATTTATTCCTCCTCCGTCTGTTCCTACCCACAAATTCCCTTTATGGTCAAGGCATACTGCACTTACTATGTCTGTACTTAGATTTATGTCCGGATTACTTGGCGAATATGTATATGATTTGAATAAGGTATTGTCCGAACTAAGGAAGTTGACACCGCCTCCCCATGTTCCTGCCCAGATATTATTATGCGAGTCCTGGAATAAGCAACATACGGTTGAGTTGTTTAAGCTATATTCATTGTCGCCCGATTGTATTATGCGTATCTCTTCCGTCCTGTTGAACAGGCTTCTTGAAAGGTCTATTATCGCTATTCCTCCGAACTCTGTCGCTACCCATAGCTCGTTTTCGTTAAACTGCTTTATATCATATATACGGTGAGATAGTATATTGTTCGTTCTGCTTATATTGACTTTGGTGAATGTTTCAGTGTCATGGTTGAACAGGGCCAGCCCTTTTTCAGTTCCCACCCATATGTTGCCGGTCTTGTCCTTGAAAAGACATTGTACATTATTGCATGGAATGGTTTTATCGTCTGATGCATCATGCCTGAAGTTTCTTACCTCCTTTGTCTTTATCGAAAGAATGCTCATGCCTTTATCGGCGTGTCCGATGTATAGATTTCCTTTGCCGTCGTCCAATATACACCATATGGTGTTGCTGGGAAGTCCTTTTACGGTTTCCTGGTTAAAGTGTATGAAGTTTTCTGTTTTTCTGTCGAGATATTCTATTCCCCTCCAATATGTTGAAACCCATAAGTTCCCGTCGTTTGCTATACATATGTCGGTAATGTCGTCAGTCGCTATGCTGTTCGGATTATTTTCGTCATGTCTGTATACTTTCTGTTCGTTTGTCCGGTAATTGAATGCGTTCAGTCCTGCGCGTTGTGTACCTATCCAGAGTATGGATTCATTAGGGTCGTCTAACAGGCAGTTCATTTCATTTCCTGTCAGGTTCAGGGTATGTTTTTCCTTCCCTTTATAAAAGGATGTAAATGTATTACCATCAAGTTTGTTTAGCCCTTCTTCTGTGGCAAACCAGAGGTAACCGTTTTTGTCTTCTGCGATATCAATTACATAGCTGTTTGAAAGTTTCTTTTCCAAACCAAGTTTCTTGATATTATATGTCTGCGAGAAACCTGAAAATATTGACAACCAATATATGTAAACGAAGAAAAATAAGTATTTCATTTCCTATAATATTTAAGTGTTCCCAAAAGTACTAATATTTAGTGATTTATACATAATCAAATCATTCATTGAGCTATTTGTTATCGCTATTTGCATGATTTATATCTTTTGAATTTGTTTATGATGGTTACTTTTGCATGTAAAATAAAAAAGTTTAATCATAAAAACTAATTATTATGAGGATAGAATTCTTAAGAAAGTCTTTATTCTGTACCGCTTTCTTGACAGGAGCATTTCTCTTTGGTTGTACGGAAGAAAGTGTGTACACTGATGTGGATGGACAAAATCCTTCTTTTGAGTTGACAACTGAACATATCAGGACTTTGACCGGGTATGAATTTACAATGTCAGGCAAGATTTCTGATAAGGATGGTATCAGTTCTATTAGGCTGTATTGCCCTGAATTGTTCCTGGACAAGACTATTGATTTGGTAAAATTGTATTCAGAAACTCAGTATGAATATAATTTGAACTATTCTTTTACTATTCCTGAAGACAACAAGGGTGAAAGTTTCAAGGTAAAAGTAACAATTACAGATTTGGGAGGTCGCACTACGGAAGGGGAAATCCTTATTACAATGGATGGGGATTTTACTGCACCGGAGTTTAGTGGTTCCATTAATGATATTAAGATAATAACACTTGGCAATTATACGGAGGCTAAGGTGGAGTTCAGTGCTATCGACGACAAAGGTCTTGACTTTCTCTCTATCAATGTTCCGGAACTGGAAATCAAAGATACTATTTATTGCGATAAAACTTATGAGACAGTACGCCGTGAGTTCACATATTCAAAAAACATAAAGTTCCCGTCAAGCAAACTTGGTGTATATAAAATGTATGCCGAGGCTGTTGATTTGCTTGGAAACTTCGTTCAAGACAGTTGTGATGTTACATTGTCGCTGATAGAGGATTATGAGAAGATGTATCTTTCAGACGTTGAGACAGAAGCAGGACTTAATAGCGATATCTTCGGTGTGCCGATGCTGATAGATCATACGGGACTTAACAAATATCGCGCCCGCTATTACTGCAGTAAGGCTAATACCGAAATTTACTTTATTCCGCAGAAAAACAGCTTTGGACCTGTGCGTATAGGTGTGAACCCGGTTAATGAGACTATGCTTAGCCTTGATGCTGATGCAAAGCCTTTGGTTCTTACTGAAGCTAACGTGTATTATGAGATTAATATTGATTTGATGGAATCTACTTATACCATGCGCACATATTCAATAGATGATGCTTGCGACCCTTGGTCGGACAATATGGAGATTGGCAAGGAAACATTAGACCAATGGGCAAATGGTGGAAATCCATGGACGATGTTTAAAATCGGATGGTCTAACACAAGTCCTAAATATATTGAGGAATTCACGAAAGATGAAACAAACCCTCATTTGTTTTATGTAGATAAGACATTCCCTTTCTCAGATGGAAAAAATGATAATATAATGGACTTTAACTTCTTTATATCAAACTACCATTCAGATGGTTGGTGGGACTTCATTAGCTGGTATAAGTTAAAGTCTCTTGATCGAGAAGAAGGCGTTTTCGCACGCTTCACACATGTAGACAACGGAAACCGGTTTATAAACCCGGACTATGACGGCCCTACGGTTTATGATCCGGATGCCAAGGAGTGGACATGGTTCCAAGTGTCACAACCTGGTACATACCGTTTCTATTTCGACGCACACCTTGGTAGAGGTAAACTATTAAAGATAGCTGATTCTAATAATTAACCAAATATTATCTAAGATATGAGAAGACAAATATTGATTACATGTTTGTTGTTGTTGGCAGTATGCGGTTATGCACAACAAATAACAGTAAGTGGTGTCGTAACATCAAACAGTGATAAATTGCCGATGATAGGTGCGACAGTGCAAGTGAAAGGTACAACTACAGGTACTATAACAGGTTTGGATGGCGATTATATGCTTGCAAATGTTCCGAAAGATGCTGTTTTGGTGTTCTCTACAATAGGATTTGAAACAGTAGAAGTTTCGGTAAACGGTCGTACTACAATTAACCTTGTGATGAAGGAAGCTACAGAATTGTTGGATGAAGTCGTGGTAATCGGTTACGGTGTCGTAAAGAAAGGCGACCTGACAAGTTCTATAGCAGCGGTGAAGGGTGAAGATTTGGCAAGTCTGAGTGCTGGTAATGCAATGAATGCATTACAGGGTAAGGTAAGCGGTTTGCAAATTTCCAACTCCGGAACTCCAGGCTCAACCCCACGTGTCATCATCCGTGGTGTATCTACAGTTAATGGCTCAAACCCGTTGTATGTGGTAGATGGTATGCCTGTAGGCGATAATATCAATTTCCTTGATCAGAACGATATTGAGAGTATGCAGGTACTTAAAGATGCTTCTGCATCTGCTATTTATGGTACACGTGGTTCTAATGGTGTGGTTCTTATTACCACCAAAAAAGGTAAAGCAGGTGCTACTAAGTTTACATTCTCTGCTACAGCCGGTTTCCAGACAATGAAAAAACCTGATATGGCAAAAGCGTCTGAATATGAATATGTATTTAAACAACGTTATCTAAATGATAATAGCGAACCTGTTTATAAAGGGAAAGACGATATAACAGATGCTGAAGGTACAGACTGGTGGAATGAAAGTATGCGTAAAGCAGCTTTGGTCCACAATTATAACCTTAGTTTCTCCGGTGGTACTGAAAAATTGATTTACTCTGTCAACATCGGATATTATGGACAGGATTCACAGTATAAAATAGGTAACTGGCAGAAATTGACTGCACGTTTCAGTATGGAGTACAAATTTAACAATATCGTTAAAGCTGGTATTGATTTCACTCCTAAATACGAACAATGGAATGATACTCCAAACCTTCTTGGAGCAGTAATGGCAATGGACCCTACAACTCCGGTAATGAGAGATAAAGAAGAATGGACTGAAAACGAGTTTGACAACTATTCCCGTTCACATAATAGCGAAGTATGGAATCCTGTCGCTAATATGGCTCGTACAGACAAACATACAGACGAATATGGTTTGCTTGCTACCCCTTATTTGTCTATAGAACCAATCAAAGGACTTGTATTCCGTTCACAGTTTGGTTTGAACGCACGTTTCCGTTTGTCTGATGAATTTATTCCGGAATTCTTCATTGACAATCTGGAAAAAGCAGAATATAGTACGGCAAAACGTAATATGAAGAACTGGGTTGACTGGAACTGGACAAATACGTTGACTTGGATGAAAACCTTCAATAAGAAGCACAATCTTAACCTTATGGGAGGTTATACAATGGAACGATTCCAGACATATTGGTTGGAAGGCTCTCGCGATAATATTCCTACAAACGATTACTTGCTGCATTATGTAAGTGCAGGTACCCAGAATCCTCAAACAGCAGGTCTTAATGAATACTCTTCTTTGATATCATATCTTGGCCGTGCGATGTATAATTTTAATGAGAAATATTACGTTACAGCATCCGTACGTGTGGATGGTTCTTCTAAATTCATGCCGGATAATCGTTATGCGGTATTCCCGGCAGCATCTTTGGCTTGGCGTGTTTCAGGTGAAGAGTTTATGCAGAACCAACGCATATTCAATAACCTGAAACTTAGAGCAGGATGGGGACGGGTAGGTAATCAGTCTATTGACAACTCTGCATATCAGTCGAACATTTCTGCTTCTGACTATGTTTTCGGTCCTAATGCAGACCGTATAATAGGTACATCTTTGGGGTCTATAGGCAATACATTGCTCCGTTGGGAAACAGTAGAAGATTATAACGTAGGTATTGATATGGCTTTCTTGAACAATCGTTTATCTGTAACTGCTGAATGGTTCTACAAGCAGTCACACGATATGTTGATAAAGAAAGACAATATGCTGATTCTCGGTTATCCTATGTGGAATGGTCAGATGTGGGAAAATATAGGTAAAATGAAAGCTACCGGTTGGGAATTGTCTGCAAATTGGAACGACAAGAAAGGCGATTTCTCATATGGCATCGGTCTTAACTTGTCATCTGTAAAAAACACGGCAGTTAAGTTAATCGGTACACCTATATATACAAAAACATTCAATGGAGATTATATTATACGTAACGAAGAAGGACAGGAAATCAGCCAATTCTACGGATATGTGGCAGATGGACTGTTCCAGAACCAGACAGAAATAAATGCACACACAGGTGAACACGGAGAAATATTACAGCCAAATGCACAACCTGGTGACATCCGTTTCAAAGACTTGAATAATGATGGTGTAATAAATGATGATGATAAAACTTATATTGGTTCTGCATTCCCTGATTTAATGATTGGTATGAATCTTAACCTTTCATGGAAGAACATCGATTTCATGGCGAACTTCTACGGAACTGTAGGAAACGATGTTTTCAACACAACCAAAGCAAGATATTCCGGTGTTGGTGGTGAAAATGTATATGCAGGAGCTTATAATGCTGCATGGCACGGAGAAGGAACAAGCTATGATATCCCTCGTCTGTCTGTAAATGATGCAAACATGAACTACAAGCGCGTATCAAGCTTCTTTGTAGAGGATGGTTCATACTTGCGTTGCAAACAATTGCAGATAGGTTACACTTTACCAAAAGACCTTACAAAAGTATGTACATTGCGTTTGTCTTTCTCTGCCCAGAATCCATTTACAATTACAAAATATTCAGGAATGGACCCTGAAGCTGCTGCAACGGGTGCTGTTACAGAATCGGGAGTAGATGAAGCCGGATATCCTAATCCACGTACATTCTTGTTTGGTGTAAATATTAATTTCTAATACAATAAACAGATTAAAGTTATGAAACGATATATTATAGGTTTATCAATAGCCTCACTTACCTTTACAGGTTGTTCTGATTTTCTTAACGAGCCAATCAGAGGACAACAGGACCTGAATCAGTATTTTGTAAATGAAGACGAATGTAAACAGCAGATTACAGGCTGTTATCAATCTATCTTCTTCGATGACTGGTGGCAGATTTCAAAAAATTATAACTTTAGCGACATGTGTACGGACGACATGTGGATGGGTAATACAGAACAAGACCCAGGAGAGTATAAAGCATTGGCTCATTATACTGGAGATACACAGACAGGTGGAAACTGTATGCAGAACTTCTGGCAATATCGCTATAAAGGCATATTGAGATGTAATGTCTGTCTGGAACATATACCTGAGGTTACTTTCAGTGACGAATCATTAAAGAAAAGATATATAGCAGAGGCAAAATTCCTGCGTGGATACTTTTACTTTGATTTAGTAAGAAACTTTGGCGGTGTTCCTCTGATAGACGGTGTTAAGATGCCAAGCGAAATAGAAGGCATAAAACGTGCTTCTGTAGAAGAAACATATGCTTTAATTGAAAAAGACCTTAAAGAGGCTATTGTAGATTTACCACTAAAAAGCGAATATGCAAATGAAGATTTAGGGCGTGCTACACAGGGAGCGGCACGTGGCATTCTTGCCAAAGCCTATTTATATCAGGAAAAATATCCGGAAGCCGAAGCACAATTGGATACAATTATCAACGTACAAGCCGGAGAATATGACTTGCTTGAAAACTTTGGTGATGTATGGAGTGTATCATACAAAAATAGTATAGAATCCTTATTTGAGGTTCAGACTAATAGCGATATCTCTTATAACTTAGGTATACGTATACCTGTTGTCTGCGGTTCTCGTGATGACTCCGGTTGGGCATGGGGGTTACCTACAAGTAATTTGGAGAAAGCATTTAAAGATGCAGGCGATGATGTACGTTTAAAATGGACAATAATAAAAAATGGAGATATTGTACCTGGAGACGAAGGACGCGGCTCATATACAATTACTCCTGCCAAACATAAGTCCGGACGTGTAACACGTAAGTTATATATTCCTATGTCAGAACGTCCAAATCCATATGATGCAGCACATATACCTTTGAACTATCGTCTGTTAAGATATGCAGATGTCCTTTTGATGTATGCAGAGGTAGAAAATGTATTAGGAAAAGACGAGGAAGCACGTAAAGCGTTGAATACAGTACGTGAGCGTGTGGATTTGCCTGAGGTAACTTCGAGCGGTACTGAGTTGCGTGACGCAATCCGTTTGGAGAGAAGATTGGAGTTGGCATTGGAAGGTAACCGTCTGTACGATTTACGCCGTTGGAAAGGTGAAGACGGCAAGCTTTTGATTTGCAGCATTATGGGGCCGAACGGAAGCTTCGTAAAATATAATACAGAAGAATCTACAGACCAGTATGAGACATCAAATCAAAAAGAATCCAGCGATAAAGGTATAACTTTTAACGAAAAACGTGACTTATTATTCCCTATACCGACATCTGAGGTTACAATGTCAAATGGAACAATAGAACAGAATCCCGGATATTAATAACATTTCTAATAAACAAAATGATGAGAACTATATATAAATTATTATCACTGGCTACAATTTTTACTGTTTCATCATGTAAGGATGAAATGGCTTTTAAACCAGAATATCCACTTAACATAAAATCAGACTCAGCAATGACTATAAATATAGATGCTGCACAAACATATCAAATAATAGATGGATTTGGAGCATCCGGAGCATGGACTCTTGATTTTATTGGAAAATACTGGAGTGCTTCCAATAAAGAAGGTATTGCTGAATTATTATTTTCATCTGAAATAAAAGACGGTCAACCTAAAGGTATTGGTCTGTCACAATGGCGCTTCAATGTTGGTGGCGGTTCTGCAGAACAAGGGGAAGAAAGTAAGATTGAAGACAAAACAAGACGAGTGGAATGTTTTCTTGATGCAAACGGTAACTACAATTGGAATAAGTGTATGGGACAACAGTATTTCATGCAAAAAGCAAAAGAATATGGTTGTGACCAATTTATCTTATTTACAGGAACGCCGCCTGTTTCTATGACCAAAAATGGTTATGCATGGTCTAATGAAGGTGATAAAGCAAATCTCAAAGAGGATTGTTATGACGATTTTGCCGAGTTCCTGACAGTTGTTGCAAAACACTTTGAAGATGAGGGCTATAATATAACTCTTATTAGTCCTGTAAATGAACCTGAATTCAATTGGACCGGTGGTCAGGAAGGTAGCGGATGGAATAATAGCGAAGTCGCAAAACTGGCAAAAGAACTGGATGCCAAACTTACAGAAAAGGGATTGGACAACACTAAGATGTTACTGTCAGAAGCAGCTAAATGGTATTTCCTGTATGATAGACAAGATGCCGGTAACAATAGAGGTAATGTTGTTAATGAATATTTTGACCCTGAATCTCCTAACTATATAGGCGATTTGGAACATATGCCAAACATTATATGCGGACATAGTTATTGGACTGATATGTTATGGGATGAACTTTATAACTACAGAAGTAAAGTACATGAAGTTGCAAGCAAATATGATTTGAAAGTTTATCAAACAGAATGGAGTATGATGACTGAAGGTTACGAAGATTGTCCTGTTTATGACGAGTCTACTTATATGGATATATCACTGGCTATGGCAAAAGTTATGTATCATGACTTGGCAACAGCAAATGTAAGCTCATGGTCATATTGGACTGCTGCTTCAACTGAGGTGTACAGTCAAAAGAATAGGTTCTGGCTTATCAGATTAATACCGGAAGGTGGAGATTATGGAGATATAGAAGGTAATGGCACATTCTTATCGGGTAAGAATCTTTGGGTATTGGGCAATTACAGTTTGTTTGTTCGTCCGGGGTATCAAAGAATTGGTTTAACTGTACCGGAACAAAACAACAAATTCTTTGGAACTGCATATTTATCTCCGGAGAAAGACAAACTTGTTATTGTATATACAAATTGTACGGAAAAATCAATCACAATAACAAATCAGTTTAATGGACTGGGAAAGGAAGTTGTTGATTTCGAACAATACACAACTTCTGCAGCAAAAGACTTACGCAGAGAACCTGACTACCAGAAAGGTATTATTCCGGCAAGGTCTGTTTCTACTTTTGTTTATACTTTAAAATAATCAAAGTAATAATACGTGAAGGATGCCATACCTTGTTTTGTCAAGTATGACATCCTTACTCTTTTTAAATTGATATGAGAAAATGTAATTTTATTGGTTTGCTTGCTCTGTTATTTCCGGTTGCTTTATCTGCGGAAGAATCATCAATAAAATATTATATTATAGATACCGCATCATCTTGTCAAACAATAGACAACTTTGGAGCATCTGACGCCTGGAGTATGCGTTTTATTGGAGAATGGTCAAAAGACCGGCAAGAACAAGTTGCCGATTGGCTTTTCAGTTGTGAGAATGATGATACAGGCAAGCCCAAAGGTATAGGTCTTAGTTTGTGGCGTTTCAATATAGGTGCCGGTAGTGTGGAACAAGGTGATAGCAGTATGATAAACTTTAGTACACGTACCGAATGTTTCTTAAAGCCTGACGGTAAATATGACTGGAAGAAACAACAGGGACAACGTAACTTCCTGCATCTTGCAAAAGAGCGTGGAGTTAATCAGTTCTTGGGTTTCTTAAACTCTCCTCCTGTTTATTTTACTCAAAACGGACTTGCGACTAATACAGGCAGAAATGGAAGCTATAACCTCAAGCAAGACTGTTATGATGATTATGCGGAATTCTTGGCCAATGTGGTGGAAGGATTGGAAAAACATGATGGAATATTACTCGATTATCTGTCTCCTATAAACGAACCGGATGGACATTGGAACTGGATAGGGCCAAAGCAGGAAGGCTCACCTGCTACAAACCGTGAAATTGCTAATGTGGCAAAATGTTTGGGAGAGGAGTTCAAGAGACGTGGCATTACTACAAAAATTATAGTAAACGAGTCTTCTGATTACCGTTGTATGACCGGTGTTTATATGACTGACTGGCAGAGGGGAAATTCTATAAGTAGTTTATTCTGTCCTGACAGTATAGATACTTATGTTGGTAATATATCCAATGTTCCGGATTTAATGGCCGGACACAGTTATTGGACAAACACCCCGTTGTCTTTTTTGCGTGACTGTAGAATTCAGCTTAGAGACTCATTACAAAAGTATGGTGTTAAGTTTTGGCAAACAGAGACATGTATAATGTCTAATGACGAGGAAATCGGTGGAGGTGGTGGTTATGACCGTACAATGAAGACTGCATTGTATGTGGCCCGTATCATACATCATGATTTGGTATATGCCAATGCATCCGCATGGCAATGGTGGCGTGCTATAGGTGGTGATTATAAAGACGGTCTGTTGAGAGCATATCCTGACACAAGCGTACCTGAGGGAAAAGTAGTAGATTCAAAACTTTTATGGGTATTAGGTAATTATAGCCGGTTTGTTCGTCCCGGAGCAGTCCGTTTGGAGGTAGCTGCATATGATGAAAAAAATAGTGTTGTTCCTGAAGGTGAAACCGATGTTGATGGAGTGATGTGTTCTGCTTATAGAAATGCTGACGGAAAGTATGTTGTGGTTGCGATTAACTATTCGGCGGAAGAGAAGCTTTTTAACTTCAGTTTGTCGGATTATAATGCTTCTTCGTGGAAGATTTACAGGACATCCGATGTGGAGGGAGAGGACTTGAAACCTGTCAGTAAGTTTGACAACGTGCTGACTCCGCGTTCCGTAATAACATTTGTGTCAGAATGATAGTGTAACTATTGTATAAGAATAATAACAAAATGAATTAAGTATGAAGAAATGTTTTTTGAAAATGGCTCTTGTGTTTTGCTTTCTGCTTTCGGCCTCTAAGGTACAGGGGGTAGAAGAAAAAGACTATGCAGGATACCTGTTTACATATTTTACCGGTAACCATATAAGTGAAGAGGCCATTTGTTATGCTGTAAGTACAGACGGTTATTCGTTTACTGCCCTTAACAACAACAAGCCGGTTCTGGACTCAAGAATCATCAGTTCTACCGGTGGTGTACGCGACCCTCATATATTGAGATGTGAAGACGGCAAGACTTTCTATATGGTAGCCACTGACATGGTTTCAGGTAATGGATGGAACTCAAACAGGGCAATGGTTCTGCTGAAATCCAAAGACCTCATCAACTGGGAGCATACTGTGGTCAATATGCAGAAACGTTATGAAGGTCAGGAGAAACTGCTCAGGGTATGGGCTCCGCAAACTGTTTATGACAGAGAAGCCGGTAAATATATGGTTTACTGGTCAATGTTGTACGAAGGCGGAGTGGACGTTATATATTATGCTTATGCCAATGATGATTTTACAGATTTGACAGGAGAGCCGAAACCACTGTTTCTGCCGTCGGACGGAAAGTCATGCATTGATGGCGACATAGTATATAAGGATGGATTGTATCATCTGTTCTACAAGACTGAAGGCCATGGAAACGGAATAAAGGTAGCCACTACAAAATCTCTTACCTCTGGAAAATGGACTGAGGATAATGAATATAAACAGCAGACCAAAGAGGCAGTAGAGGGTGCAGGTACATTCAAACTGATAGATCAGGATAAATATATACTTATGTATGATGTTTATATGAAGGGGGCATACCAGTTTACTGAAACCAAAGATTTCAAGAACTTTAAGATTGTGGATCACGAGGTAAAGATGAATTTTCATCCACGTCATGGTACTGTAATTCCTATTACTCGTAAAGAGTTAAAACGAATTACAGATAAATGGGGGAAATAAATGGGGAGAGTCCTGAAAGTACAAAATATCTCAATGACAATAATATAAATGATTTATGAAAAAACTTTTTAATATAGGAGCGTTTCTCCTCGCTGCCTTGTTTACAGCTTCATGCGGCAGCACTGACAATGGCCTGAAGAAACAGAGTTTCGAGGTCGGGAAGAATACTTTCCTGCTTGACAACAAACCTTTTGTGGTAAAGGCCGCTGAAGTTCATTATCCGAGAATCCCTGAACCTTATTGGGAACATCGTATTCTGTCATGTAAGGCTTTAGGTATGAATACTCTTTGTCTGTATGTGTTCTGGAATCTGCATGAAATGGAACCTGGTAAGTTTGATTTCTCAGGCAATAAGGATATAGCCAAGTTCTGTAAATTGGCTCAGAAACATGGAATGTATGTAATCGTGCGTCCAGGGCCTTATGTATGCGCTGAATGGGAGATGGGTGGTCTTCCATGGTGGCTGCTCAAGAAAGAAGATGTCCAGTTGCGTACTCTTGACCCATATTATATGGAAAGGGTAGGTATCTTCATGAAAGAGGTAGGAAAACAGTTGGCAGACCTTCAGGTTACACGTGGAGGTAATATAATTATGGTCCAGGTGGAAAATGAATATGGTTCTTACGGAATAGACAAACCTTATGTTTCCGCTATCAGGGATTTGGTGAAGGAAGCCGGTTTTACGGATGTTCCTTTGTTCCAGTGCGACTGGAGTTCAAACTTCACAAACAATGCTTTGGATGATTTGTTGTGGACTGTAAACTTCGGAACAGGTGCGAATATCGACGAGCAGTTCAAGAAACTGAAAGAGTTGCGTCCTGAAACACCGCTTATGTGCAGTGAGTTCTGGAGCGGATGGTTCGACCATTGGGGGAGAAAGCATGAGACCCGCGATGCTGCCACTATGGTTGGAGGTATTAAGGATATGCTCGACCGCAATATCTCGTTCAGCCTTTACATGACTCACGGAGGTACTACTTTCGGATGGTGGGGAGGTGCAAACAACCCTGCATACTCTGCTATGTGCAGTTCATATGACTATGATGCTCCTATAAGCGAAGCCGGATGGACTACACCGAAATACTTCCAGCTGCGTGACCTTCTGAAGAATTATCTACCTGAAGGTGAAACCCTGCCGGAACCTCCTGCACCATATGATGTAATTGAGATTCCTGCCATCACTGAATGGAAAGCCGCACCGGTATTCTCCAATCTTCCGGAACCGAATGTGTCGGAGGACATCAAGCCTATGGAGTTCTTCAATCAGGGATGGGGTACGATTCTTTATCGTAACGTCTTGGGTCAGGATATCGACGGAACACTTCAGATAAACGAGGTACACGACTGGGCACAAGTATTTGCAGACGGCAAGCTGTTAGGAAGACTTGACAGAAGAAAAGGTGAGTTCTCTCTTAAACTGAACGGAAAGTTGAAGAAAGGTACACAGCTTGATATTCTTGTTGAGGCTATGGGACGAGTGAACTTCGACAAGTCTATCCATGACAGAAAAGGTATAACCGACAATGTAGTGGCTTCTACCTTAAAAGGTGATATCGAGCTTAAGAACTGGGAGATATTCAGTCTTCCTCCTTTCTATGAATTCGTAAATAACAAGAAGTATGAGAAAGCCGGCAAAGTTTCCGGACCTTGTTATTATAAAGCGGAATTTAATTTGAGTAAGGTAGGAGATACATTCCTTGACATGCAGAAGTGGGGTAAAGGAATGGTATGGGTGAACGGACATGCAATGGGACGTTTCTGGGAGATAGGTCCTCAGCAGACTCTGTTTATGCCGGGATGCTGGTTGAATGAGGGTAAGAATGAAATCATCGTACTCGATTTGATGGGACCGTCGGAAACAGTGGTAAAAGGTATCAGTAAACCTATTCTTGATATGCTTAAGGAGAAAGCTCCTGAGACACATAGAAGGGACGGACAGAACCTGGATTTAAGCCATGAGAAGGCTGTATATACAGGAACATTCAAGAAACAGAACGGATGGCAGGAAGTGAAGTTTGGTGCAGAATATAAATGCAGATATTTCTGTATCAATGCAGTTTCAAACTATGACGGTAATAATCTCGCTGCGATTGCAGAACTTGATGTCCTTGACAGTAAAGGCAATAAAATCTCACGTGAGAACTGGAAGATAGCTTATGCTGACAGCGAGGAAACAAGAAGCGGTAATCATACGGCAGATAAAATCTACGATTTGCAGGAGAGTACCTATTGGCAGACTGTGGACAATACATCATATCCACATCAGATAGTAATTGATTTGGGCAAGGAGTATTCCATCTCAGGTTTTAGGATGTTGCCTCGTGCCGAATCTGAACTTCCTTCAATTATAAAGGATTACAGTATATACGTCAAATCGTCTGACTTCAAATACTAAAGAATAGGCCTGTATAATAAAAGGTATATGGAATTGTTGGTTTCAATCCATATACCTTTTAAAGTTTATAGCTCTAAAAATACAAGTCGATTGACAAATACATGTATTCTTTGTCCTGTTCCTTGCTTCTTTCAAAGAAAATCTTGTTTTCCCTTGCCAGCCATCCTATGGCTAAGTTCAAATCTCTGTCAGACAGTCCGGAAGCGCTCTTGAGTTGCTCATATTCCCATCTTTCGCCGTTGTTCAGGAGTCTCCATACTATTCCGGAATTTTCTCCTATGACGTGTTTGTCCATATTATCCGATAAATAAGTTAAGTTCAACGTATAGTATGTTTCTTTTTCCTACCTGAGTTTCTTCAATATTCAGTTTGCCTTCTCTTGCCAGCCAGCCTATTGCTGCGTTCAGTTCTCTGTCAGACAGCCCGGATGTTTTCTTTATCTCGCTGTAAGACCATTTACGATGTTCGCCATTAAGCACTTGCCATAACACACCTGCGTTTTTTCCTATACTTTGTACATCCATATCTTTAATTATTTAGGTTAGAAATACAATTCTCGTATATAGTCAAATAGATATAAACTTTTGGCTTTTCCCAAATATACAGTTCTTTTTAATATGTTGTAACTTGAAAGCCATGTTTTTTTATCATGGTGTAATGAAATGTTATAGTTTTGATAACTAAATTACTAAAATATTTAGATTCTTATGTCTTTTAAAGTACAAAAACACTTATTCTGAATATAAATATTCCTATCTTTACACGCGATTTTATTTCTGTAGGCGTAGTCCTTCGCAACCTTACGGAAATATGCCTTGTAATGCGGAGGTTAAATTGTAATACAATGAAAAAGATTTTATTCTTTGTACTGTGTATGGCATTCTATTCATGTGCCACTGACATAGGTAAGGTGAATGTAAACGAACATGGAACTGAGTGGAAATGGAACGGTGGTACTATCGTGGTAAACAGTCCTGAACGCGAGGCCGGACAGAAAAGTGTGTTAGGGCTTACTGTTCCTAAAATGGAAGTGGTCAGAGTAGGTTTTGTCGGTTTGGGTATGCGTGGGCCGGGTGCCGTTGAGCGTTTTACTCATATACCGGGTACGCATATAGTAGCGTTGTGCGATTATGAGTCTTCTCGTGCTGAGGCTTGTCAGAAATATCTGAAGAATGCTTCTCTGCCTAAGGCGCAGATATATTCCGGTGAAAAAGGCTATGAAGAGTTATGTAAGAGAGATGATATAGATTTGGTTTATATAGCTACTGACTGGTTGCATCATTTCCCTGTAGCCAAGTATGCACTTGAAAATGGAAAGCATGTGGCTATAGAAGTCCCTTCTGCAATGAATCTGAACGAATGCTGGACGCTGGTTAATTTGAGCGAGAAGTATCAGAAACACTGTATGATTCTTGAGAACTGCTGCTACGACTGGTTCGAGATGAACACTCTTAACATGGCTCAGCAGGGAGTATTCGGCGAGGTGATACGTGCTCAGGGTGCTTATATCCACGACTTAAGTCCGTTCTGGAAACATTACTGGAAGAATGGCGAATCTGACAAGTTGGGATGGCGACTGGATTATAATATGCGTCACCGCGGTGATGTATATGCCACTCACGGTCTTGGCCCTGTTGCTCAGGCTCTTGATATCCATCGTGGCGACAGAATGAAGACTCTTGTGGCTATGGATACTAAATCCGTGAACGGTAAGGCATGGGTGGAAGAATCTGCCGATTCTGTATGTGAGAACTTCAGAAACGGTGACCATACTACTACGCTGATTCGTACTGAGAATGGTAAGGTTATCGAAATCCAGCACAATGTAATGACTCCACAGCCATATAACAGACTTTATCAGCTTACAGGAACCAAAGGTTTTGCCAATAAGTATCCTGTTGAGGGATATGCTGTAGGAGGTGACCAGCTTGAAGCATCGGGTGTTCAGCCGGAAGTTGACAATCTTAATGCTCACAGTTTCTTGCCTGAAAAGGAGATGAATGCTTTGGTAGAGAAATACAGACATCCTATATTGAAGAAGTACGGAGAGATGGCCAAGGAAGTAGGCGGACACGGTGGTATGGATTTCATTATGGATGCGCGTCTGATTTATTGCCTTCAGAACGGTTTGCCGCTTGACATGGATGTGTACGACCTTGCAGAATGGTGCTGTCTGGCTGAGCTTGGTGAATTGTCTATGGATAATAACTGTGCTCCTGTTGAATTCCCTGACTTTACACGTGGCGATTGGAACAAGGTGAAGGGATACAGACATGCTTTCGCTTCACTTGAAGATGAGGCTGAAGCTGCCAAGAAAGCTGAGTCTTATACACAGAAACTAAAGCTTCAGGGTGCTGAGGACTGGAAATAAATAGAAATGACAATATACTTGAAAGCCTTTTGAAAACTGTTTGCAAACAGTTTTCAAAAGGCTTTCAAATTTATAAGACAGTTTCAGAGGCTTATAATGAAGAATGTCTCTGTACTTCTTCCATAACACGGAGGAAGTTGCCACCCCATATTCGTCTGATATCTTCTTCGTTGTACCTTTCTTTCATGAGCCGGCGGGTGAAGTTGATAAGTTCTGATGAATCGTTGCAACCTATGATGCCGCCATCGCCGTCGAAATCAGTTCCTATTCCAACATGTTCTATTCCGGCAAGGTTTACCACATGGTTAAGATGTTCTATCGCATCAAGGATATTGGCTTCACGGTCGGAACGGAGGAAACCGCTGTAAAGACATATCTGTATCACTCCGCCTTTGCGCGTAATGGCTTTTATCTGTTCGTCAGTTAGATTGCGCGGATGGTCGCATAAAGAACGGCATGACGAGTGTGAGCATACTACCGGCATCCGGCTTATCTCCAGAGTTTCGTAGAAGCTTCTCTCTCCACTGTGCGACAGGTCTATCATCATTCCTGTACGGTTCATTTCGTGTATTACGGCCTCGCCGAACCGGCTTACACCAAGATTCTCGTCATTATATCTTGCCGAACCGCATATGTCATTGTTGCCGTTGTGGCATAGAGTCATGTAAACCACGCCTCTTTTTCTGAACCGTTCCACATTTGTGATGTCCTTACCAATGGCATAGCCGTTTTCTATACCGAGCATGATGGCTTTCTTACCCTCCATCTTCAGGCGGTAAAGGTCGGAAGGCGTATAGGCAATATCCACAGCTGTACAGTTTTCTGCTACCATCTTTTCCATCTCATTTAGCAGTCTGTCTGCCTTGGCTGTTGCGGCAAGTAGAGCCTCGTCCGTGCGTTCTTTCTGTGGAATGTATGCCACCATGATTGTGGCATCTTGTCTTCCCTCAGTCATTTTATGGAGGTCGACTTTGATTTTTGTATCTCTTGTGGCAAAGTTGATGCCCTGGCCGAAGAACATCGGTGTGTCGCAATGAGTGTCGAGCGTCAATATCCTCTGGTGAAGCCTTTTAGCTTCCTTGAATGATGATGATTCCTTTATCAGCCATTCGAATAGCGGCATCATAAGCGTGTCGCCGTTAAGAATGAAACATTCCGGATGCCACTGTACGCCTATCATTGACTTGTATTCTGTACTTTCTACCGCTTCTATTATTCCGTCGTTCGAGCGTGCGCAGACCTTAAATCCTGGTGCCGGTTCTTTTACAGCCTGGTGGTGGAATGAGTTTACGGGCAATACAGTTGTACCCATCACTTCGGCAAGCAGATTTCCTTCTTCGATTTTTACAGTGTGCGATGCATATGAACGGTCGAGGTCCTGACTGTGCTTTATCAGTTTTCCTTCAGCCTGTGAATAGATGTCCTGATATAGCTTTCCTCCTAATGCGGCAGTCATAACCTGTATTCCTCTGCATATACCAAGTATAGGAATCTGTCTGTCCGCAGCCATTTTCACAATCATCAGTTCCTGACGGTCGCGGTAAGGATTGATATTGTGGAGTTCCCTTACAGGCTCTTCTCCTAAGAACAGCGGATTGACATCTGCTCCTCCACTCAGAAGTATGCCGTCAAGTGAGTCAAGCAGATTAGGCAGAATGCTTAAATCTTCCGATGGCGGGATTACTAAAGGAATACCTCCTGCCTCATATATAGACTTGAAATATCCCGGAAACAGTGATACATTCCCGTCGCTTATATTTGCGGTGATTCCTATTATCGGACGTTTCCGGTCTGATGGCAATTTGCTATGCAAACTGTCATAATCGGCCTGTATATCGAATGTATTATACGTTTTCATACGTTAATCTTTATTATAACTCTGACAAATATACGGAAAAATCGGATTTATTTCAGATATTTGTTTAAAATAACACACTATGGAACCTGTAAGAACACTTTCCCAAATGGTAAGCAGGCTGCGTTTAAGTAACCAAAGACGCAGAGTAGCTGTCGTTTGTCCTAATGACCCCCACACAGAATATGTTATAATAAGAAGCCTCAGAGAGGAAATAGCAGAGTATCTTCTGGTAACGGATGAAGAACATGTAGATATTTCAAACAGTCTGTATGCAGCATCTCCTGATTTTGTCCGTGTATATACTGCTCCTACGCCCGATGATGCCGCTGCACTGGCTGTAGAACTTGTCCGCTCCGGCGAGGCTGATGTCCTTATGAAAGGATTGATTAATACCGACAATCTTCTTAGAGCCGTTTTGCATAAGGAGAAAGGATTGCTACCTCCCGGGGGAGTGCTTAGCCATGTGGCCGTAGCCCAAATACCTCTTTATCACAAATTGTTGTTCTTTTCGGATGCGGCAGTGATTCCAAAACCTACCCTCGACCAGTTCAGGGTAATGATAATGAACGATATTGCGATATGCAATCGTTTGGGTATGGAGGAACCGCGTGTGGCATTGATACATTGCTCTGAGAAGGTAAATGCAAAGTTTCCTCATACTATTTTCTATACTGAATTGAAAAAAGAAGCATCAGAAGGCAAGATGGGTAGGGTGTATATTGACGGGCCTATGGATGCCAAGACTGCGTGTGATGCCCATAGTGGAGAAATAAAAGGAATGTCATCGCCCGTGATAGGAAATGCGGATATAATGATATTCCCTAACATAGAATCCGGAAATGCCTTTTATAAAACACTTTCCCTGTTTGGAGATGCCAATATGGCCGGAATGCTTACCGGCACCATTGCACCGGTTGTTGTCCCTTCAAGAAGCGATTCGGGCAATTCGAAATATTATAGTCTTGTTCTGGCATGTCTGGCGGGAAAATAAATCTGACATTTATGAGAATACTTGTGATTAATCCAGGGTCAACCTCAACAAAGGTTGCTGTTTATGATAATGAAAATCAGTTGTGGAGTGAAAACGTGTATCATCCGGCAGATGAACTGTCGCGTTTTACTCATGTAAACGAGCAGCATGATTTCAGAATGGAACTGATAGTCAAGTCTTTGAAAGAAGCAGGCTTCAGCCTGGAATTTGATGCTGTAATAGGGCGTGGAGGATTATTGAAACCCACTCAGGGAGGTGTATATCTTGTAGACGAAAAGATTAAATACGATTTGATAAATGCCAAGATGGAACATGCGTCCAATCTGGCAGGATTGATTGCCGATGAGATAGCCAAAGGATGTAATTGTCCTGCATATATTGCTGATCCGGTGGTAACGGATGAAATGAGTGACTTGGCACGTGTAACAGGTATGCCTGAAATATCCCGTATATCGGTATTTCATGCGTTGAACAGTCGTGCCGTATCACGAAGATATGCCGCAAGTATTGGACGCAGATATGAAGACCTTAATCTTATAGTTGCTCATTTGGGAGGTGGAATTTCCATTAGCGCACATTCAAAAGGCAGGGTTATAGATGTGAATAACGCACTTGACGGTGACGGACCTTTTAGCCCTGAAAGAGCCGGTTCTATACCGACAAGGCAGCTTGTAGATTTGTGCTTCAGCGGTAAATACACGTATGACGAGATACGCAGGAAGATAAACGGACATGGTGGATTGTTTGCTCACTTAGGAACTACTGATGTAAGAAATGTAGTAGAGGAGATAAAGGCCGGGAATACACATGCCTATAATGTCCTTCATGCCATGGCATATAATATAGCAAAGACAATAGGCAGCATGCATATCGTCTTAAGGCAAAAGACAGATGCCATTATACTGACAGGAGGTATGGCTTACGGAGATTATGTAGTGTCTGAAATTTCTTCATGGATTGACGGACTGGCACATATTGAGGTCATACCGGGAGAGGATGAAATGGGTGCATTGGCTATGAATGCATTGGGCGCATTACGTGGCGAATTGCCGCTTCAGGTTTATAATCCGGGATAGTTCGTTCTATAGCTATGATTTGACAGCTTTTCGTATTTTAGACAAGATAGGCTGACTTCGGATTTAAAAGTCGAAAACTTTGTTTTCATTTTGTATTTCACCTGGTTTGTACTATCTTTGCAGCGGATGAAGAATTTATGCAACATATTGATACTTGTTCTTGCTCTGATAGTATTCAATCTTGGAGCAGGTGCGGGAATGGTACATATCTGTTCGGCTTGTTGCAAGACACAGGCATGTTCCTCTTCAGTGCATCATTCATGCAGTGATACGAAAAGTTGTTGCCATCATTCTGACAGCGATTATTCGGGTACTTCAGTATCAGAAGAATGTTCTTGCATAAATGTTCATTACAGCATAGACTATTTCTTTAAGGTTTCTCATGAGGATGATGCGGTTTCATTCATCCAGATGCCTTTCGATTTGCCTGAACAGGTTTCTTATATAATACCTCCGGTTTCTGCCGGACTGTTATTCTCACAAGCTCCTAATGCTCCTCCTGTAGTAAATAGTGGAAGGGTATTGTTAGCTTATCATTCAGTATTGATTATTTAGTTTTACACATTTGGCTTTGTTATGCCGGATGTGCTGTATCTTCTTTGCAATCGGGTTGCAGAGGGGGATAGCTACATTTGCGCCTGAAAATGTGTTTAACTAAATATTTTTTTTACATGAAATACTTCTTTATTTTATTATCAATGACCGCTTTGCCTATGATGGCGGCAAACACTCTTACGGGTACAGTGAAAGATAGCAACAGCGAACCTATACCCGGAGCAAACCTTGTATGGCTCAATTTTTCGCGTGGAGCCAGTACTGATATGAATGGTGAGTTTACTCTTGAACGTCCGGCTAATGCTGACAAGCTTATTGTGAGCTTTATCGGTTATAACACAGATACCATAAGCATTGCATCTTATCAGGAATATATTGATATAGTATTGAACGAAGGTGTACAACTTGCAGAAGTAAATGTAACAGGCAGAAAAATGGGTTTCCAGAAACTGCGTAGCAGTGTGACGAATGCCGAACTTATTAATTCCGATGAGTTGTGTCGTGCCGCATGCTGTAATCTTGGAGAAAGCTTTGTCACCAACCCTTCTGTTGATGTGAATTATTCCGATGCGGCAACAGGTGCAAAGCAGATAAAACTGCTTGGACTGTCAGGTACATATGTACAGATGCTTACTGAAAATATTCCTAACTTCAGAGGTGCGTCTGCGCCTTACGGACTGGGATATGTTCCGGGACCGTGGATGAGCAGTATCCAGGTAAGCAAAGGTACATCGTCGGTAAAGAACGGTTATGAAGCCCTGACAGGTCAGATTAATATTGAATTCAAGAAACCTCAGGCTGCTGAGGCTGACTGGTTCTCTGCAAACCTTTTTGCAAGTACCACCAACCGTTATGAGGCAAATGCAGATGCATCAGTGAAACTCTCGGACAAGTGGAGTACAATGCTTTTTGCGCATTATGAGAATGAAACAAAGGCGCATGACAGCGATGGTGACGGATTTGCCGATATTCCTCAGGTGGAACAGTATAACTTGTTCAACAGATGGGCTTATATGGGCGATAAGTATGTATTCCAGGCCGGAATCAAATTCATCAATGAAGAACGTGCCAGCGGACAGGTATCGCATGGCGGACATACATATGCCGATCCATATCGTATAGACATGAATACAGACAGATATGAGGCTTTCATCAAGCAGGCTTATATCTTCAATAAGGAGCATAACACAAATATCGCGCTTATCACTTCAGGTACCATTCATAATATGGATGCAGTATATGGACGTAAACTCTATAACGTAGATCAGCAGAATGCATACGCGTCACTTTTGTTTGAAACAGAATTTACTTCCCAGCATTCTTTGTCAACAGGTCTTAGCCTGAATTATGACCGTTATGATCAGGAATACCGCCTTGTGAATGATGTAAATTTAGGCCTGACTCCGGAACTTGATAAAGAGACTGTGAGTGGTATTTATGCACAATATACATATATGCCAAGTGATGAACTGACTGTTATGGCAGGTCTTAGAGGTGATTACAGCAGTTTGTACGGATTCTTTGTTACTCCGCGTGCCAATGTACGCTATGCTCCTAATGAATATATCAATTTCCGTGCTTCTGCAGGAAAGGGATATCGCACAAACCATATATTGGCAGAAAACTGTTATATGCTTGCCAGCAGCAGAAAAGTAGTTATTGCTGACGATTTGGATCAGGAACAGGCATGGAACTATGGTTTGAGTATAGCATCGTATATTCCTTTGTTCGGTAAGACACTTAATCTGAATGCAGAATATTACTATACGGATTTCCAGAATCAGCTGGTAGTGGATATGGAATCAGATGCTCATACAATAGCTTTTACCAATCTTGACGGACGTTCTTATTCACAGGTATTCCAGATTGAGGCTACATATCCGTTCTTCGAAGGATTTAACCTTACTGCGGCATGGCGTATGACAGATGTCAAGCAGGCTATAAACGGAAAACTTTACGAAAAAGCACTTACCGGAAAGTATAAGGGACTACTTACAGCTTCGTACAAAACTCCTCTCGGTAAATGGCAGTTTGACGGAACACTGCAGTTGAATGGTGGCGGACGTATGCCTACACCGGAAACACTTGCCGACGGAACTCTTTCATGGAACGAGAAATATAAAGGCTTCGAACAGTTGAGCTTCCAGGTTACACGTTTCTTCAGAAACTGGTCTGTATATATAGGTGGCGAGAACCTTACTAACTTCAAGCAGAAGAATGCCATTATTGGTGCGGACGATCCTTGGGGCAACAACTTTGATGCTTCAATGATTTGGGGACCTATGCACGGTGCGAAAGGATATATAGGAGTGAGATATAATTTACCAAGAAACTAATCTTTAAAACATTTATATTATGAAACGAGTATTATTATTTACATTTATGGCTGCTTTTATGTGTGCAGCTCAGGTATCTGCTAAAGAACTTCGTAAAATCGTATTCAAAGTTGACCAGATGGAATGCGTTAACTGCGAAAACAAAGTAAAGAAGAATATACCTTTCGAGAAAGGTGTAAAGAAGATGGAAACAGATCTTAAGACACGTACAGTTACTATTACTTACGATTCAGATAAAACAAATATACAGAAACTGAAAGACGGCTTTGCAAAATTCAAATACGAAGCAAAGGTTATCAGCGATGTTGAAGTAAAGTAAGAAGAATAGTACATATTTCAATAGGGAGTAGGGCGCAGTGTTAATGTGTCCTACTTTTTGTTTAAGTACTGTTTGGATTGTGTTTATTCCCCGTTTATTGGATGTTCACCGAACGGCTATTGAACGCTCACTGAACAGAATCTAAAAATCCCGAACACCAATTTGGTATCCGGGATTTAAATTATAGTTATAAGAAATATTCATTATACATATTCCTGCCAGCTCTTTATCTGGATGTCTTTTTCATCCATAGAGCAGAATGCTTCGATAAATGCCTTTGCAAGACGTGCATTTGTGATAAGAGGAATATTGTGGTCTATCGCACCACGACGGATACGGTAACCGTTTGTAAGCTCGCGTTTTGTGTGGTTCTTAGGAATATTCACAATCAGGTCGAACTTATGTTCAGTTATCATCTTTATCACATTGTTCTCTGCATCAGGACGTTCATCCGGCCAGAATACAGGAGTTGTAGGGATACCATGTGAGTTGAGGAATGCAGCTGTACCGGCTGTAGCGTAAAGGCTGTAACCTTTCTGGCTTAGAGCATGACTGGCATCGAGCAAGTCAACCTTAGATTTGGTAGCTCCGGAAGAAACAAGGATACCTTTCTTAGGAATCTTATATCCTGTAGCAATCATAGCGTTGAGCAGGGCTTCGTTGAAATCATCTCCAAGACATCCTACTTCACCTGTTGACGACATGTCAACACCCAATACAGGGTCGGCATTCTGCAGACGTGCAAATGAGAACTGAGAAGCCTTGATACCAATGCGGTCTATGTCGAATGCAGATTTGTCAGGCTGTGTATAAGGAGCATCCAGCATGATACGTGTAGCTGTTTCGATGAAGTTTCTCTTCAGAACCTTTGATACGAATGGGAAACTTCTTGAAGCACGAAGGTTACATTCGATAACCTTAACCTCATTCTTGCGTGCAAGGAACTGGATATTGAAAGGACCTGATATGTTAAGCTCTTTAGCGATGCGGCGGCTGATTTTCTTTATCAGACGTGCTGTAGAGAAATAAATCTGCTGGGCAGGGAATACCAATGTAGCGTCACCTGAGTGTACACCTGCATATTCCACATGTTCAGAGATTGCATATTCCACGACCTCTCCATTTTGTGCCACTGCGTCGAACTCTATTTCCTTAGTTTCCTGCATGAACTGTGATACTACAACCGGATATTCCTTAGATACCTCACTTGCCATCTGCAGGAATCTTGTAAGTTCTTCTTCATCGTAGCATACGTTCATGGCTGCACCACTCAACACGTATGAAGGACGTACAAGAACTGGATAACCTACCTTCTGTACGAATGCTTTTACATCGTCAAGACTTGTAAGTTCCTGCCATGCCGGCTGGTCGATACCAAGCTGGTCGAGCATTGCAGAGAATTTGTTTCTGTTTTCTGCACGGTCGATTGATACAGGAGATGTTCCGAGGATAGGCACTGACTGGCGGTGAAGTTTCATTGCCAGATTGTTAGGAATCTGTCCACCTACAGAAACGATAACTCCACGAGGCTGTTCAAGGTCGATAACGTCGAGTACACGTTCGAATGAAAGTTCGTCGAAGTACAGACGGTCGCACATGTCATAGTCTGTTGATACTGTTTCAGGGTTGTAGTTAATCATGATAGACTTGTAGCCTAACTTACGTGCTGTCTGGATAGCGTTTACAGAACACCAGTCAAACTCTACAGAAGAACCTATTCTGTATGCGCCCGAACCGAGAACCACTACTGATTTTTCGTTCTTGTAATAGTTCACGTCGTAACCTTCCACAGCATATGTCATATACAGATAGTTTGTCAGTTCAGGGTGTTCTGAAGCTACTGTATTGATGCGTTTAACAGCCGGAAGGATACCAAGTTTCTTACGATATTCACGTACAGCCAGGTTTTCTTTTTCCATATTTCCGCTTGTCGGTTTAAGAACGAAGCGTGCTATCTGGAAATCTGAAAAACCAAGAACCTTAGCCTGACGCAATACGTCGGCAGGAACTTCTTCCAATGAGTTATATGTCTGGAGTTTAGCCTTGTAGTCAACAATATTTTTCAGTTTGCCGATAAACCAAGTATCTATCTTAGTAAGGTCGAATATACGCTCTATGCTGTAGCCTTCTTCCAAAGCCTGTGCAATAGCGAAGATACGCAAGTCTGTCGGGTTGGCAAGTTCGTCATCAAGATTTTCGAACTTAGTGTGGTCGTTACCTACGAAACCGTGCATACCCTGACCAATCATACGGAGACCTTTCTGGATGATTTCTTCGAAAGTACGTCCTATAGACATGATTTCGCCTACAGATTTCATGCTTGAACCGATACGTCTTGAAACACCTGCAAACTTAGTCAAGTCCCAGCGAGGGATTTTACAAATCAGATAGTCAAGTTCCGGAGCCTTGTAAGCAGAGTTAGGAGTACCCATTTCTCCGATTTCGTCGAGAGTATATCCCAAACCGATTTTGGCAGCTACGAAAGCAAGAGGATAACCTGTAGCTTTTGAAGCCAGAGCAGAAGAACGGCTTAGACGTGCATTAACCTCGATTACACGATAGTCGTTTGTTTCTGCATTGAAAGCATACTGGATATTACATTCACCCACGATACCAAGGTGACGGATACATTTCTTTGACAGATCCTGAAGCATTGTAACCTGTTCTTCTGTAAGTGAACAAGTAGGAGCAACAACGATAGATTCACCTGTATGGATACCCAGAGGGTCGAAGTTCTCCATGCTGGCAACAGTGAAGCAGTGGTCGTTTGCATCGCGTATAACCTCAAATTCAATTTCTTTCCATCCTTTCAAAGATTCTTCCACCAAAATCTGAGGAGAGAATGTGAATGCACTTTCTGCCAGTTCGATAAATTTTTCTTTGTTAGGGCATATACCGCTACCCAAACCTCCAAGTGCGTATGCCGAACGGATCATTACCGGATAACCTATTCTGCGTGCAGCTTCCAGGGCATCTTTCATGTTTTCCACTGCCTGGCTAACAGGAGTCTTCATCTCTATCTCGTTAAGTTTCTTAACGAAGAGGTCACGGTCCTCTGTGTACATGATAGCTTCTACAGATGTACCCAGAACTTCAACTCCATATTCCTTGAGAATACCCTGCTGATAAAGTTCAGTACCACAGTTCAATGCAGTCTGACCGCCGAAAGCAAGAAGAATACCGTCCGGTCTTTCTTTCTTGATGATTTCAGTTACGAAATATGTATTTACAGGCAAGAAATATACTTGGTCTGCTATACCTTCCGAAGTCTGAATGGTGGCAATGTTTGGGTTAATAAGAACAGACTTGATTCCTTCTTCACGTAAAGCTTTAAGAGCCTGTGAACCTGAATAGTCGAATTCACCTGCTTGACCAATTTTCAGGGCTCCTGATCCAAGGACAAGCACTTTTTTGAATTTCTGCTTCATAAAATGTTTGTTTTTATTATGTATAGTTGTCTCATTTTTGCAATATATGCAAAGAAAACAATTATTTTGAAGAAAACAAAGTATTTGTCTGCCTTTAAATATTTCATCCATCAGTTGGATAAACAATATTTTGTAGTAATGGACTTTTAAAAAGGGAACAGGTCAGTACTTATACCTAATTATCCTAATAAAAAAGCTTGCTCTACGTGAATAGGGCAAGCTTTTATTCAGGTCATAAAGAACTGTTAAATCAGGATTACCGTAACGCTGCGGGCTCCGTGTGCTCCCATAACAAGCGCTTGTTCGATGTCAGCTGTTTTTGAAGGGCCGGAAATGAATACTCCATAGCCATATTCGCCTGTATCGATTCGCTTATAAGCCTCGTGCATGTTGTTTACCAGATTGTTCCTGTCGAGTATAATTACAAGCGCTTCGGATATAAAATATACTGCACGTTGTTCTACATCTTGTGTCAACCATACTGCTCCATTCTCACATACCCCTATACGTCCATCTACGATTGCCACATCAGTACCATCCAGATCTCCAGATTTCTCTACATCGTCCGGATGAAAAGTGCTGCAAGTAATAGGTTGTATTGTATTTCCTGTCTTTATTTCCTTTATTGTTGAAGCAATGCGTTTGGCTTCAGGATATGCAGCCTTTATCACGTCATTGACATTTTCCTTATCTTTCAGTATCACAGCCTGTCCGCCTACCTGTTTTAGAATCTCACAGAACTTCGAAAGTCTATTTTCGTACGTAAGAGCCTCGTGCTCCAAACCGGACAAATCTGGCTTTTCATAACGCACTCTGGTATTGCGGCGTATGCTTTGCAATATGTCTTCTCTGCTACTCATACTTATTTCACTTTATTCTTTTTCCACATTTCGTTGAAACTCTCTTTGGCAAATTCTGGTATTTCACGTTCTTTACCCCAATCATTCAATCCGTTGTATATCATGCCTCGAGGCAATGAGTTTACAATCGGAGCATTTTTTAAAGCGAAATTGAATAATGCCGGACGTGACATAAGGAATTTCATACCACCTGACATCAGTTTCTTGGAAGAACTTGCTACCCCCAATGTATGTAGTTGCTGTCTCCAGTGATAAATCTGATCTGCCAGATCTACCTTTGCAGGACACACATTCTGACATGAATAGCATAAAGAACATGCCGATACGTTATCATAATAATGAAGAGGTGCTTTCAGCATACCCAGATTGATACCTATAGGACCGGGGATAAAGTAAGTATATGAGTAACCTCCCGAACGACGATATACAGGGCATGTGTTCATACATGCTCCACAGCGAAGACAGTTCAAGGTTTTGACATGTTCCTGATCGGCCAAAATACGGCTTCGGCCATTATCAACAATGATGATATGCAACTCTCCTCCCTTGCGAGGTTTACGATAATGAGATGTATAGGTCGTAATAGGCTGTCCAGTACCAGAACGGGCAAGCAGACGGGTAAATACTCCCAGTGCATCACGGTCCGGTACAATTTTCTCCATACCGAACGCTGTTATCTGAAGTTTGGGCTGTGATGTTCCCATATCGGCATTACCTTCGTTTGTACAAACGACACATTCTCCGGTTGAAGCAACAGCAAAATTAGCCCCCGTCATAGCTGCTTCGGCTTCGATAAACTTACGGCGCAGGTTTTTACGTGCAGCATGGGTAAGATAAGTCTGATCATTATTGCCGGGCTCTGTTCCCATCTCACGGACGAACAACTCTCCGATTTCTTCTTTCTTAACATGGATAGCAGGAAGTACGATATGACTCGGACGTTTATGCATCAACTGAAGAATACGTTCTCCCAAATCGCTTTCTACGACCTCTATGCCTTTATTTTCAAGAAATTCATTCAGTCCACATTCCTCAGCCAGCATTGATTTGCTTTTGATAAAATGCTTCACCTTATGTCCGTTCAAAATATTATAGACAATGGAACAATATTCATTGGCATCTTTTGCCCAATATACATGAGCTCCGTTGGCTAAAGCATTTTTTTCAAATTCCAACAGCAACTGCTCCAGATGACTGTTGCTGTACATCTTTATAGCAGATGCCATATCACGCAGATGTTCCCATTCAGGAACCTCTTTGCTTACTTTATCACGTTTGGCACGAACCATCCACAAAGTTTCATCGTGCCATGCTGCCAGTTCTTTATTCTCCAGAAACTTTCCGGCAGCTTTTGAATGTTTTGTACTCATAATCCTGCAGCTAATACTTGAACAATATGAATGGTCTTTATAGGAAGTTTTTCACGAGAGATAATACCGTTCTGATGCATCAGGCAAGAACCGTCGGCTCCTACGATATATTCGGCTCCCGTAGCCATATGACGTTTTACTTTATCACGTCCCATTTGCCCTGATACATCGTGCTCTTCTACGGCAAACATACCGCCAAAGCCACAGCACTCGTCGGGACGTTCCGGCTCTACAATTGTGATATCTTTCACCAACGACAGCAAATCGCGCAACTTATTATAATAAGGTATGTTCAATTCGCTTGGAGAAGAGAGTTTCATCAGACGTACTCCATGGCAACTGTTCTGGATACTTACTTTATGAGGAAATGAAGCCTGAATGGAGGACGGTTTCACTACATCGTGAATAAACTCGCAGATATCGTATATCTTGCCTTCGCTGGCACAACGATGCTTTTCTCCTTCCAGCAGATTACCATAATGATCGCGCACGAATACTACACAACTGGCAGAAGGTCCGACTATATAATCATAGCTTTCAAATAATCTATCGAATCGCTTGGCTAATTCCTTCGATTCGTTTTCGAACCCTGCATTCGCCATAGGCTGTCCGCAGCAGGTTTGGTCTAACGGATAGTCAACATCTACCCCCAAGCTTTTAAGAAGCTTATATGAAGCGACTCCAACTTCGGGATAAACAGCATTGATATAACAGGGAATAAATAATCCTACTTTCATCATTTTGTCTATTTTGTTTCTGTATAAACAAAGTTATGTGTTATTATCGAATAAACAAGAGAATAAAAATAAAAAAGTAATAAATCTCTGTTGTTTATATGATTGTGACATGATTCTATTAACAAATTGATGGACTTTTTTAAAGTGGATAAAATCTTATGTCATCATTATTCAGTAGAAATTTATAATTCAAACATTGTATCATGAATAATGATAAATATAATAGATTTCTTCATTCATACTTCTTTATTTTGTATTTTTGCGGCAAATCGAAATTATTAATAAATTAATATATGGCAAAAGAAAAAATTATACTGACCGGCGACCGCCCAACCGGTAAGCTTCATATAGGTCATTATGTGGGTTCTCTGCGTCGTCGTGTAGAACTCCAGAACTCCGGAAAATTTGATAAGATATTCGTGTTCGAAGCTGATGGACAGGCTTTGACAGACAATATAGACAATCCTGAAAAGGTTCGTCAGAATGTTATTGAGGTGGCTCTTGACTATCTTGCTGTAGGTCTTGACCCAAACAAATCTACTATCTTTATTCAGTCACAGATACCGGAACTTTGCGAGTTGAGTTTCTATTTCATGGACCTTGTTACTGTGTCACGCCTTCAGCGTAACCCTACAGTGAAGACTGAAATCCAAATGCGTAACTTCGAAACTAGTATCCCTGTAGGTTTCTTTACATATCCTATCAGCCAGGCTGCAGATATAGCAGCGTTCAAGGCTACTACAGTTCCTGTTGGTGAGGACCAGGAACCTATGATTGAGCAGACACGCGAAATTGTCCGTCGTTTCAACCATATTTACGGTGAGACACTGGTAGAACCTGAAATCCTGCTTCCGGACAATGCAGCATGTCTTCGTCTTCCGGGAACAGACGGAAAGGCTAAGATGAGTAAGTCACTTGGAAACTGCATATATCTGTCAGATTCAGCTGATGAAGTGGAAAAGAAAGTAAAGAGCATGTACACAGACCCTACACACATCAAGGTGAGCGACCCGGGAAAACTGGAAGGCAACTGTGTTTTTACATATCTTGACGCATTCTGCCGTCCTGAACACTTTGGACGTTACTTGCCTGACTATCCGAACCTCGACGAGTTGAAAGCTCACTATACACGTGGAGGTCTTGGCGATATGAAGGTGAAGAAGTTCCTTGCAGCCATTATGCAGGAAGAACTTGGTCCTATCCGTGAACGCCGCAGCGAGTTCGAAAAAGATATCCCGGCCGTTTACGAAATGTTGAAGAAAGGTTGCGAAGTGGCACGCGAAACAGCTGCACAGACAATGGATGAAGTCCGCAAGGCAATGAAAATCAATTATTTTGATGATGTAGAACTCATATCCGAACAGGCTAAACGTTTTGCCGAATAATTCTTGAATTAGTATATAACTGAAAAACGTCCGGATGATAAAGTGTTTATCGCTCCGGACGTTTTTCTTTATATATATGTCTGTTTATGCCTGTTGCTGCATAATCAGATATGTTGTGTAAGCTATATAACAAGCCACAAGTAATACACCCTCTATTCTTGTAATAGTACGTTTTTTGAAGAACCAGCCTACAAGCCAGAACAGTACAGAAGACAGTACAAGTACCAGAATGTCAATGTTGTTGATATTTCCCATAGGTAGTGGCGATACCGAAGCACTGCATCCCAATACGAAGAATAGGTTGAACAGGTTGCTTCCTATTACGTTTCCTATGGCTATTCCCGGATTTTTCTTCAGAGCGGCTGTCACTGAAGTAGCAAGCTCAGGCAGTGAAGTACCTCCGGCTACGAGTGTCAGACCTATAATTGAGTCGCTTACTCCAAGTGATGAAGCTATACCGCTTGCGCCCTCCACAAACCATTGTCCTCCGAAAATCAGTCCTGCCAATCCGCCAAGGATATAGACTGAAGAACGCCATACCGGCATTTCAACTATTTTCTGTTCTTCTGATTCTCCCTCCTGGTTGCGGGCTATGGAGAAAGTGTAGCGCATGAATATAAGGAAGAAAGCCAACAGTACAAGTCCGTCGGCACGGCCTATCACATTGCTGCTTCCACCATCAAGCCAGATATCATTAGCCATAAAGGCAAGTACGAACGAAGAAAGAATAACCAGAGGTATCTCCTTGCTCATTGTTCCTTGTCCCACCTGTATAGGTAGTACCATAGCCGTACAGCCTATAATCATAAGTACGTTGAAGATATTACTACCCACAACATTACCTATCGCCATTTCCGCGCTTCCCTGTATTGAAGACAGGAGGCTTATTACCAGCTCAGGTGCTGATGTACCGAATGCCACGATAGTAAGACCGATTACGAGGTCGGATATTTTAAACCGTTTAGCCACCGATGCGGCTCCGTCTGTCAGTGCATTGGCTCCTGCCAATATCAGTGCCAGGCCTGCAACCAATATAAAGATATTCCAAATCATAACTTTTAGTTTATTGTTTAAAAAACTATTTTCAACTCACATTATAATATTCTTAAACAGGTTTTAAATAGTATTTAAATACCATTTGAATGATGTTTAAAGTTGTGAGGGTTATATACACGACTTTATGTTAAAATCCTTATCTGACTTTGGCTCAGAATGATGAAATTAATTTTTTTAATATCATGTCTGCATATGTATGCCAAATTTCAAGAGGTATCTGTCTATATTCAGGGAATAATGTTTTAACATATTCAATTTCAAAGACAAGTCTGTATTCTGAAGGATTGTTGTCTATTTCTCCTTCTTTCCTTGTTCATACATTTACCGGCATAAGAGAATGCCTGGCATGGAAATCCTCCTGATAAGAAATCTACTTTATTGCGAAGAGGCGTAAAATTGATATGGCGTACGTCTCCTTCTATTATATTCCATTTAGGGCGGTTAATACGAAGTGTATTGCATGCTGATTTATCGAACTCATTTAGTAAAACATGTTTGAACCCTGCTTTTGAAAGTCCAAGTGCAAGTCCGCCACCACCTGCAAAAAGTTCTACAGAAGTATATTCACGGATTGGGGTTGTTTGGAATTCCTTATTCCAGTTACTGTCTAATATTTCTTTTACTTCTGGTATTGTGGTTAGTTCTTCAAGATAGAAGCCTTTTATACCATTTTCAGTATGAGATGGATAAGTTCCATTCTCTGCCCATTTTTGAACAGTTGCGTTTGATGTCCCTATTAAAGCTGCAAGATTATTTTCTGAAATGAATTGCATATTTATAAACTGCCCTTTTTAGTTATTTCTTCGGCTATTTCCTCTATTTTTTGTAAAATAAGTGCACTTCCGTCAATGCCGTCTTCTTCAACTACTTCACCAAAGCTTTGGCCATTGATTTAGGTGTTGTGTCTCCACATAAAAAGGCTGAAAGGTAATTAATGAGAAATGGGTTTATATCAAAGTCTTTAAGTCGTAGCTTCTTAAGATTTTTAATATGATTGGGTATGATAGATGTGCGAAAATAATTTTTCCCACTTTCTATTATTGCTTTTTTTTGTTCCTCTGTCATTCTGTTTAATGTTATGATTACAATTGCAAACATACTAAAAAATCTTCGTTTATATCAAAAACGAAGATTTTATATTTCCTCAGACAACCACATTTTTATGAGTTAGGGTAAGATATATAAATGGACCCCGTCATCCCACCCATCAGGCTGTTGTCTGCAGTGCTTTGTGTCACGAAAGTTTCCGCAGGTTTGAATGTTTTTTCAGGCAGAGTAGAGAAATCGGCGGTTATATTCATCTGTTCTTTCTTCTGGAAAGAGCTTGCCATACTTTCCGTGATATATGCTTCGGCTTTTACCTTCGACAGGTCGATGAATGTCACTACCGATACGGAAGGTTTTACGTCGGAATATTTCTCTATATTACATATCCGTCGAATGGGGCGTATATCTTTGTGTCGTTAAGCGCGTTTGTGGCATCGTCATAATCGGTCCTGGCTTTCTCATAGTCCGCCAGTGCCTTTTCGAAGCTTGCTGCCGAGATGTTGTCGCGTTCATAAAGTGCTGAAATCCTTCTGTATTCCGATTCAGCCTGTGCCAGTGTTGTGGCTGTTCTTTTTTGACGTATAATATAGTCGCGGTCGTCAATCGAGGCTATCAGTTCTCCTTTTCTGAAGAACTGTCCGTTCTGTACATCGAATGTTTTTACCGGTCCTCCCACACGGAATGAAAGCTCTGTAACTCTGTAAGGTCGTGAAATGAAAGTATAGCTTCGTGTGGTTTCCTTGGGAGTTTCAATGGCTTTCGCCGTTCTTACAGTTATTGGTTGTTCTTCTTTAGTAGCCGTCTCTTTGCAGGATGACAGACTGCATAAGATAATGGTGAATAGCAATAATTTCTTCATAATCTTCATACCGCTGATATAGTGATAGATGCGCAAATCTTTTATGGAAAGCTTAAGCAAAGTTCCGGAAACTCTTCGACGCAGAAAGCGTAACACGTTCGTGTAACGGGTGGAACACGTTCGTGACGCGCTCGTTACACGCTCGTGTCACGCGCGTAACACGTACGTGTCACGGTTTCTCAATCGGCGCGTTTCTTATTATGGGAAAAGGCGAAGATATAAGTCTGACGGATAGTAAAATGAAAAGAAAAATGAAGAAAAGTGGCTTTTTCGAGAAAAAAAACGTGAAATGTATTGTCAGTTCAAAAAAAAGTAATACCTTTGCATCGCAATTGACAAAGAGACCTTTTCGGGCGTTTAGCTCAGCTGGTTCAGAGCATCTGCCTTACAAGCAGAGGGTCG